>JACDZJ010000129.1_pt1 | contig 34827 bp, 35 predicted proteins | sample 7365721 | NCBI WGS metagenome assembly JACDZJ01 (sample SAMN15143480, study PRJNA637477) | pond metagenome | biome: freshwater wetland ecosystem [ENVO:00000243]; feature: pond [ENVO:00000033]; material: pond water [ENVO:00002228]; isolation source: pond water containing pink berries ... | reverse complement strand
CGCTATCTTATTGATAATGTTAATGTAAAGCTCCACGGGAAATCCCGGAGAGCCACATTGGGTCTGGCAAGTGTCGGCGTGCTTGCAAATTTTACCGGCAAGGGGACATCGATCCAACGCAGACCAACAACGCGCCGTTGAGAGAGATCAGTCTTGATGGCTGGCCGCAGCCGATCTGTTCCGAACGCCAGTCCCTGCATACCGTCGGGACGCTATGGTGTTGTAACCTTGGCACTCGACTCTGCACCGCCCCGACTTACCGCCAGGGCTTTGATTACCGTTCCGGCCAGTGCACGGGCCTCCCGCACTGGAAGTCGAGGCTTTAGCCGGACCAGGGCCACGCAAACGCGAGGTCGACCGGCTAAAGCCTCGACCTCCGGTTTTCTTGCGGCCGGCACCATGATCAAGACCACCGCCAACACCATCCATCCCATTACCAGCCGCCTCCGGAGAGGACCATGAAATCCAAAGCCGCCGTTGCCTGGGCGCCCGCGCAGCCCCTATCTATCGAAGAGATCGACGTCGAGGGCCCGAAAGAAGGCGAAGTCCTGCTGAAGGTGGTGGCCTCGGGGGTCTGCCATACCGATGCCTTCACCCTCTCCGGGGCCGACCCGGAGGGCGCCTTCCCCTGCGTGCTGGGGCACGAGGGCGGCTGCGAGGTGGTGGAGTGCGGACCCGGCGTGACGGGGCTCAAGCCGGGCGACCATGTCATTCCGCTCTACATCCCGGAATGCGGCGAGTGCGCTTATTGCCGGTCCACCAAGACCAACCTGTGCCAGTCGATCGCGTCCACGGTCTGGACGGGCTATATGCCGGACGGCACCCGTCGCTTTTCCCAACACGGCCAGCCGATCTTTCATTATATGGGCTGCTCGACCTTCTCCGAATACACGGTGGTGCCGGAGATCGCCTTGGCCAAGATCAACCCGGCGGCGCCGCTGGACAAGGTTTGCCTGCTCGGCTGCGGCATCACCACCGGCATCGGTGCGGTGTTGAATACCGCCAAGGTCGAGGCTGGTTCGACGGTCGCCGTGTTCGGGCTCGGCGGCATCGGCCTGTCGGTGGTGCAGGGCGCGGTGATGGCCAAGGCGGCGCGGATCATTGCCATTGACATGAATCCCGGCAAGTTCGAGATGGCACGCCAACTCGGTGCGACCGATACCCTCAACCCCGCGGACCTCACCGGCAGCGTCACCGAGGCCATTGTCGAGATGACCAACGGCGGCGTGGACTACTCGTTCGAGTGCATCGGTAACGTGAACGTGATGCGCGAGGCCCTGGAGTGTTGCCACATGGGATGGGGGGTGTCGACCATCATCGGGGTGGCCGGCGCCGGGCAGGAAATCCGCACGCGGCCATTCCAATTGGTGACCGGCCGCACCTGGAAGGGCACGGCTTTCGGCGGCGTGAAGGGCCGCAGCCAACTGCCGGGCTATGTCGAGCAGTACCTGGCCGGCGCGATCGAGGTCGACCGCATGGTGACTCACACCATGCCGCTCGCGGATATCAACCGCGCCTTCGAGCTGATGCACAGCGGCGAGAGCATCCGCTCCGTCATCCTTTTTTGAGAACGCGCGCCATGGAACAAATCGAACATATCCGCGAATTCGGCGGCTGGCTGAACCGCTATATTCACGACTCCGCGAGCTGTCATTGCCGGATGACCTTCTCGGTCTATCTGCCGCCGCAGGCACAAGCCGGTCCGGTACCCGCGGTGTATTTCCTCTCCGGATTGACCTGTACCGACGACAACGTGCGGGTCAAAGCCGGTGCTCAGCGCTATGCGGCGGAATTGGGCCTCGCGCTGGTGATGCCGGACACGAGCCCGCGGGGCGCCGACGTGGCCGATGACCCGGACCGTTACGATCTGGGTCAGGGCGCCGGGTTCTACGTCAATGCAAGCCAGGCGCCCTGGGCCGCGCACTATCGGATGTTCGACTATGTGAACCGGGAACTGCCGGCCCTGCTGGAGCGCGAATTGCCGCGGGTAGCGGGGCGGCGTTCCATCATGGGGCATTCCATGGGCGGCCATGGCGCCTTGATCAGCGCCCTCAAGCATCCTGGCCTCTACCGTTCGGTATCGGCCTTTGCGCCGGTCTGCCATCCAATGGACTGCGACTGGGGCCGGGGCTGCTTCAGTGCCTATCTGGGCGATGATCAAGCGGCGTGGAGAACTTGGGATGCGACTGAATTGATCCGTGCGGGCGCGGCACCGATCCCGCTGCTGATCGACCAAGGCACCGCGGATGAGTTTCTCGCCGCCGGACAGCTCAAACCCGAGGCGCTGGCGCGCGCCTGCGAGGAACAGGGCTTTCCTCTGACCTTGCGGATGCAGCCCGACTACGATCACAGCTATCACTTCATCGCGACCTTCATCGGCGAGCATCTGGCTCATCATGCGCGGGCCTTGGCGTGAGTGTCACCAGGTCACTCGCTTTCCGCACCTGGCGTGCCGCATCAGAGTCACTCAAGCGACAGTCGCGCGCGTCTTGTCAATGGATGACACCTGGGATCGCTGTGCAGTCGAAACGCGTCCAAGCCGGCGCTGTTGGGGCCGGCGGCGCAGCCAGGAATAGAGTCCGGTGACGGTCAATCCGATCAACGCCAAGGCGGAGACCAGGTTGAGCACACCGGACCAGGCACCGGCCCAGGTGCCTTCGTCCACCAGGTTCACCCAGCCCGGCGTTCCGGTAAGCGCGACCTGGCCGTTGGACTGGACCACATGGACCCGCTCGCCGGCGGATGAGGTCGTCTTGACCATGGCACTGTCCGCCTGAAAGCGCCGCGCCATGAGCAGCGCGCCGTCCGCCGACAGCGGTACGGCCTGGATCGCCTGCGCCAGGGCGATGGGCTTACCGGGTTCGAGAGCGGGTAACACCGGCTTGCCGACATGCAGCGTCATCAGCAGTCCGGTCACCGGCAGCAGCGCGACCAGCGGGAACGCGAACCAGCCGATGCCGCGGTGCCAACCCCCCAGGGTGTTGCGCAGCTTGGGCGCGCCAAACACGAGCCCGGCGACCAGGAGGGCGACCATGGCGTAAGTGGCGATTTCGACCAGCAGACCGGCGCCGATCAGCAGATCCTTGTGGAGATGCTGAAGGAATATCTCGACCGGGAGGGTTTCGAGACAACGGCCGTACAGGACGGCGAGACCGGCGTGCGTCATGCCCTGGCGGGTAAGTACGCGATCCTGGTGCTGGATGTGATGATGCCGGGCTTGAACGGTATCGACGTACTGCGCCGCATCCGTGCCCAGGACAGCCGCCTGCCGGTGCTGATGCTCACGGCCAGGGGCGACGACGTGGATCGGATCGTCGGCCTCGAACTGGGCGCGGACGACTACGTGCCAAAACCCTGTAACCCGCGGGAACTAGTCGCCCGCATCCGGGCTATCTTGGCGCACCCAGGTGCCGGAACCGGCCGGTCCGTCCTCCGGACCCTTGACGGCCGGGGCACTGACGCTATGGCCGGAACGGCGGGCCTTGGAGTGGCACGGCGAACCGCTGGAACTCACCAGTACCGAGTTCAATCTGTTGGAGGTACTGGTGCGCCAGCCCGGCCGGGTCGTGAGTAAACAGGAGTTCTCGCAGCAGGCACTGGGGCGCCCGCTGGCCCGTTACGACCGCGGCATCGACGTTCACCTGAGCAGTATCCGGCACAAGCTCGGCCTGGACGCGGAGGGCCGTTCGCCGATTCAGACGGTGCGCGGCATCGGTTACCAGTTGATCCGGGACTAACTGCCATGGGCCGCCTGTTCTGGAAATTCTTCCTCACCTTCTGGCTGGCGCTGTTCGCGACCAGCCTGGGGGTGGGCACCGCCGTGTGGCTCCATCAGCAGGCGCTCAACCAGCGTGGACAGGAATTGGCGGGCGGACCCCGCGCGGCCTTTCTGGTGTCGGCGGCGGCGAATGTCTTTGCGCATGGCGGCAGCGCGGCGCTGCGCGACTACCTGGAGGAATCACGTGCACTGCATCGCGGTGCCCATGTCTATGTCGTCGATGATGCCGGCCATGAACTGTTGGGAGGCGCGGTCCCCGTGGACATGGTGGCGCAGGCCCGCCGACTCGCGCAAGCGGATCGGGAACCGCGCATTGCCCGACTGGAACGGGTCGCTGAGCGCGACTATCTGTTTTTCCTGCCGGCCGATGGCCCTGAACCGCTCCATCATCTGTCGCCCAGCCTGCCGGTCGGCATCGGCATCCTGGCGAGCCTCGCCTTCAGCGCCTGGCTCGCCTGGTATCTGTCGACACCGATCCGCCACCTGCGCGCGGCCCGCGACGCAACGGCGGCGGGCCGGCTCGACACGCGCATCGGTGCGCGCATGGGGCGACGACGCGACGAAATCGCCGATCTCAGGCGTCATTTCGACCGGATGGCCGGACAGTTACAGACCTTGGTCAGATTCCAGCAGCGGCTGCTGCACGATGTCTCCCACGAGCTTCGATCGCCCTTGGCGCGGTTGAAGGCCGCCATCGGCCTGGCGCGGCAGCGGCCCGAGCAGCGCGATGACACGCTCGATCGCATCGAACGCGAAGCGGTGCGGCTCGATCAACTGGTCGGCGAACTCTTGACCCTGTCACGGATGCAAGCGGGGATGGCAAGGCCCGCGGACGAAGAGATCGACGTGGTCGAACTGATACGCGAAATCGCGCTGGATGCCCGGTTCGAGGCGGAGGCGACCGGGCGCCATGTCGAATTCGTCGGGGCGGGGGAGGCGCTGGTCATCGCGAACGCCGAGCTATTGCACCGCGCCCTGGAGAACGTCGTTCGCAATGCGGTCAAGTTTACCAACGAAGGGACCACGGTCGAGGTGGAGATCACCCGACACAGCGATTCCAATCAGTTGTTGGTGACTGTTTCAGATCGGGGACCCGGTGTTCCCGAGGAGGATCTGCAGACGATTTTCGAGCCCTTCTTCCGCAGCGAAACCAGGGCCAAGACTGCCGGCTTTGGTCTGGGGCTGGCCATCGCCCGGCGGGCCATCGAAACCCATGGCGGGACTATTCGCGCCGACAACCGCCCAAGTGGTGGATTGAAAATCGAGATCGTGCTGCCGACGGTCGCTGCCGGCTGAATACCGGCCACGCCCGCCCGGTTTTTCCGCCTGAGGTCGTCGGTCCGCGCAGCGGACCCTACAGGTCACGGTATTACCGTAGGGTCCGCTGTGCGGACCATCTGCGGCCGCCCGGAACGACGATCAAGGCCGCGTCGGCATTCGCAACACATCACGCCCCGGACGCGGGGTCTTCAGACCACGGCGGACACTCCCGATCAGGTGATTCCTGCTGCCGAACGGCGGGATTGTAGCGCAGGCAATTCGGCGTGCAGGCGCATTCGAAAGCAATTTTCATCGGGGCGATTTTCCCCTCGTTCTTGAGCTGGAACAGCCGCGGCACCACCCGGTCGCGTAGCGCCTCGGGGTCGATGGTGTTGACATAGATCCGGGTGCCGCCTTCGAATCCCGCCGGGGTCGAGACGCGCCATTTGATCAGGATGCGCCAGGGCATTGGCACATCCACATCGGGCGGCTTGTAGTACCATTCCTCATTACAGGGGATATCCGGCCCGGCGGCGGCATGGCAGCCGTGCACCAGATCGGACATACCGCGCAACTCTTCAGCCGAGTGGCTCCACGGCTGGCTGCGCTCACTCTTGGAAAAGATCTCCAGCGTCGGGAAGCGATGACCAAAGCCGGCGAAGGCCACGGCATGATCGTTCTCGGCCACCACCAGATTGCGGTAAGCGGCGAAGTTGACCGCTGCTTCGTTATAGATATTCGGATTGTCCCGCACCCGCCGCAGGGCCAGATCGTTCTGCACGCCGCGCTTGTCGATCGCCACCAATTGTTTGTGCAGATGATCGAATGACGCGCCGGCCTGCTTCAGCCAGTTCTGGAACACCGCGATAAAACGGATATAGCGGTTATTGGCATACATCTCGCGCAGGGCATCGACGGTGAAGCACAGATACTGATCATGCTCGTCCGGAGTCAGGGTGCCCGAGGACGCCAGTTGATGGTCATGGGTAGCGCCATCGACATAATGGCGCCGGGCGACGATCATTTCATGACCACCGCCGAAGAAGGCATTGGCCAGTTTCAGACGCTCCTCGAGCGACAGCCGGTTGCGCTCGGCCTCATCGAGCCCGGAGGCCCGCAGTCGCTGATCCACTACGCGCAGAACATGCTGACGGCCCATCTCCGAGGCCAGATAATTGCGGCGGTGCGCTTCAAGGTGCTCCGGCATCCGGTAGTTGAAGTTTTGTTGCCAATAGTCGAAGGACACGATCTCGAACAGGTTGGGAATACGGCGAAATTCGGCCACCGTGTCGAACAGGTGCTCGGCCGGCAGAGAGCGCAGCATTTTGCTGCCATCGCTGGTTTTGATCAGCCGCGCTTTCTCGGGCGGCGTCTCCAGATAGCGGCGGGCGCAGAATGCGCAGTGGGCGTCATGCGCGGCGGGATTCAGCGGCAACGGGTTGGGCGAACTCACCCCCAATGGCCGATTGCCCCGGCCGGGCACGGTCCAGACCTCCGTGTGCGTGAAGGGATTGACCTGCTTGATGGTCCCATCCGCCATGCGCATGAGATAATCGGCTTCGGGTATGACCTGGGACATGGGTGCCGTACCTCGCTGTGGTATCGAAAAGGGTCGAATCAGCGAGCAGCACTCGCTGAGGATTCAAGTTGTTCTGTCCGGCCGGATCACAAGCACGGCCGCCTTGATCATCGCTCCGCACGCGCCCGCCGCAGGAACGGCCTGGGTGTCGAGGTCGATCGGGCGAAACCTGCTCGTGGTCGGGCGCCGTCAGGAGTTATGCCGGCAGTCTACCGCGATGTCGGCCGGCGCGCAGCGGGAACGCCCGACAGGCTGCCGGCGCGGCTGGCGATGATGTCCGGTTTTGTCCGGACATGTCCGCATCAACAAACCGGCCAGCCTTCAGGCTGCTTCTTCGTGCTCGCAACTTTTTGATTACAAATCGTTAGCGTGCCAGGCACTGCATCTTCACACACGGTTTCACGTCCGGTTCATGTCCGCTTCCCGTCCTCCCATGTCCGCTTGGTCCGCTGGTAAACCGTACCCGCGCCCCTGCCGATACGCAGCAGGAACCCCACCTCCTCCAGTTAGGACGGGTCGCGACGTGCCTGTCGATCAGAAACCTCTGACGCGAATCGCTGGTGATAGTCTCCCGGCCGAATGAGGTCACCGCAACCGATCTGCAGCAACATAGCTTGCTGGCGAGGATTGGCTGCCCATAACGCCGCCGGGCGGCCACGACGACCAAAGATCGTCAGTGTCACCCCGGTCGGCCGATCCGCCCACCGGGGTGGCGGCAGTCCGTGATCCCGGCAGGCATTGATGATCAACTGGCCGCCGCGACCGATCCGCTCCATCAGGCCACGCAGATGGAACACATGGGCAATATCTGGATTGGTCGGTAAAGAGGGGTGGTTCTTGTTGAGGTCACCCGGTTTCAGCCCTTCCGGGAAATGTCCGGAATTCCAGATTTCGATCCGGTCGGAGTAAACGCCAACAGCAACGCCACCTGAAAAGCCCGAATAATCCCGATGCGCAAAAGCATTGACCAGCCCCTCGCGTAGAGCCTCGAATGGATACTCGGGCAGATCGGTTCTGCGCAACGCTCCAGGTTGAAACGTGGCTTCCCAGTGTACATGTTGCGAAAGCATATCGAACGCTTGTTCAAACACCTTGACCAGCGGCCCCTGCAAGAGCCGATCGTCCAAATAGGCGTCACCCTCCTTGTCTGAAGCAAAACGCGTCACGCGGACCCTGGTCTGTGGGTGCCGCAGGGCAGGATTTTTCGCGAACAGCACATCGGCAGCTTGCGTAAAGCCTTTGGTTGTGTAAACAGCGAGGGCGTGCAGGATCGCAATCGCGTCACCATCCGCAGCAAACACGAACCGGCCGGATACCTTTGCCTGTTGCGCGGTGCGTTGGACCTCGTCAAAGTCCAGATCGTTCTCCTCCATCGCCATCGATGGTCGGCGCTCCCAGCGCTCCGCCGCTACCGCTTGGAACTGAACCATGTCCCGCAACCTGACGGCATCTGCCATCCGCGTACGACCGCCCTCGCGCACATAGACACTGCCTGCAACAACATAGGGACGATCCTTGCCCTCCGGTACCTCGATCGACAGAACGGACGTCCCATCCTCATCATCGACATTGACAGTAAAGAGCGCTTTGGGGGTGATAGAGTCCAACAGATAGGCGTGAAGCGAGTGGATGGTGTCAGGCGCACCCTCGATGCCAACCACCTCGCCGTGTACATTCACACCACAAAACACGGTACCGCCGCGGGTATTCAAGAATGCGCAAACCGTCTTGGCGATGGCCTCGGGCTGGCGAGCATCGGACATAAACTCAGTGTTAACACCCTCACCCTGACGAATTTGCTTCCTGATCAGGTCCGGAATCATGGCTGCTGCGCCTGGTGAATGCGTTGTGCCACTGCCGCCTGCTCTTTGAGGCAGGCGATTTGGCAAATGCCGAGAGTTCGCTGGATAGCTGCATCATTTTACGAACGCCAAAGTTGCAGCTGTTGCGAGCATAGTCGCCATCTGTCGCTCGCTATCGGTCTTGATCGCCAAACGATCACAGAGGATCTGATATTGCCGCAAACGTTCCAATATCTCGCTCCTTACGGATTCTGGCGGCACGGGTATCAATACGCTGCCAACCTGGGCTAGGTTGAGACCGGGCTTATCTCCGTAAATATAGCGAGCCAGAAAATTTCTCCCCCCATAAGAATTGATCATCCAGAAGTGAATGAATTCAGCCAAGCTGCTGTCACGCAGTCGAATGAGTGAAACATGTTGGCTCACATAGGCTTTGAAATCTAAGGCGGGGACACGCGCGCACTTTCCGACATTCTCGCCGGTGATCGTCAGCGGCAAATCACCCTGTCGCACCAATGTGCGCTTGCCTTCCGCCATCGCTGGCAACGTAACGTAAAACGGAAAAGCTCGCGTCGCAAAATAATCAGTCGGCAGTCGCTTCTGGCCGGCTGTGCCGGTCATATTCTTTTCACCATCAATGACGAAATACGGAGAGCGCAGAAATAAGTAAACGTAGGCTGACAGAATGCCTTCATGAAATGGTCGAAAAACGTGAAGTTCGGTCGTGCCTGCTCCTAGACCCGAAGCGATTTTCAAGTCAGATATTACTGCTGCTTTCCCATTTTCAAAGCAAGGCGTGATCTTGGCTAGAACTACATCACCATTAGCAACATGGGTGTATCCCTTCTTGATATCGCGCCATTTGATCGTATCACTGACCACGGACCCCCGGTGCATTTGTGGTATTCCACTCATAGGCACGAACGCTGCCCATTCATCATCATCTGCTTCATTGCGTGGACTAATTTCTCCTACATCTAGTAGGCGTGTCCAACACCAATTCAGCGGCAACACAACTCCGCTCGGAGCGCGAAGTGGCTCGCTTTCGAGTTTCGGCATCCGCTTGTATTTCTTCTTACGGATCAGTTCCTGGCGGGCCACTTCTATGTTTGCCAGCAACGCGCGCGCATCCTCTGCCCTCTCGCTTCTTGCTGTCAGCATTCCTGTGATCGCGAGCTGATAAATCATTTTCCTGACTTGAGCAATGCCATTAGGGGCATTCGCAATATGTCCGAACTCAGCCAGAAATTGCTGTGCGTCCATCAGGCACTCTCAGCCGTGAAGTGATGCGCCAACGCAGCCGCCAGTTCGCTCTTAAGCTGATTTTCGGTTTCCTCGATTTCGCCCAGCAGCTTCTTGTATTTTGCAAGCAATACGTCTGGGTCGTGGCTTTCGTCTTCCGACGCGTTGGGGTTCTTCAGGTCGAGATTGAAGACAGGCCAGTACAGCCGATCGCCGGCGGCCTTGGCGTCGCGCGCCTGAAGCCGCAGCGGTTCGGCCGCTTCACGCAGGGCGGCGATCTGCGCCTCGACCGTTTCACGATAGGCAGCATCGGTGCTGCCGACCAGACCTTTGCGCAGATTAGTGGCTTGCCCTTCCAGCGCCGCGGCCTCGTTGTTGAGTTGTTCGGCGCGCTGCCAGTGCGGTGCCGCGGCGGCCTCGGCCTGCTCATGTTTAGACTTGAAATCGACCTTCCAGGCGTATTCGTTTTCCACGCGGTCGGCGAAGTCGCTGGCCTCGTCGCCCCACCACTCCTGCTCTGGCTTGAACTCCTCGAAACGGATGGGCTTGGTCTTTGAATAGCTCTTGTAGCCCGGCGGGTAGGGATGCTCGTAGAACCATCGAGCTTTTCGATCACGGCCAGCATCAGCGGACCTGACTTCATGTAGTTGTTGGCGTCTTCAAAGACCTGCTTGATGACCTTGTGCCGCAGGCTCTTGCCGGCGACGATATCTTCTTTCAGCGCCGGGAAGAGTTCGTTGTTGATGAAGGGGATCAGCGCGCTACCCTGGATCTACGGCTTTTTCTTACCCTCGGCGTCGACCTTGTAGGCGGCCCAGTTGCGCCAGCGAAAGCGCTTGGGCAGCGGGGATTGGTAATCGGCGTTGTCGTCTTCCCATTCTTCCTCGCGCTGGTCGAAGACCTTGAGGAAGAGCATCCAGGTGAGCTGACCGATACGCTGGGCGTCGCCGTCGACACCGTCGTCTTTGCGCATGATGTCCTGGATGGACTTGATGGTGCTGCTGAGATTCATCGCGTTGTCTTGGTTTCCGTGCGGCCGGGGGTTAAGGCGATGACCAAGCGCAGGTGCGACTGAAGTCGCACCTACATCCAATCGGACGGTGGTTGGTGCCGGGTTTTCCGGAAATCGCCTAAACCTCAAGCTGTTTTCAGTTCAGGAGTGTCGTAGAGGGCCTGCTCCAGCGCCTGCACGGCCTGGGCGTATTGCTCCGCGCCACCGAAAATACTGCGCCGAATGTGGGTCCGGCTGCCGAGCTGGTCGAAGGGCGGCAACTCCAGCACCTTCGGGTCTTCAAGATCCTGCACGCCGTGATCGGCGTATTTGTCGAGCAGAGCCTCGAGCACCGCGCGGGCCTGTTCGCCATACTGGCCGAAGACGTCGCGCTTTTTTACCCGGTTGACGCGCTCGCGGCGGGTCAGCGGCGGTTGGTCGAAGGCGATGTAGGCCACCAGGTCAAAGACATCCAACTCGCTGCCGTTGGCCACTGCCTGCCGCAGGATCTCCAGGGGCACGTCGTGCTCGGTCAACTCGTCGATCATCGCCTGCTTACGCTCGGCGGCGTTCCAGCGGCGCAGGAAATCGGTGAGGGTGCCGAATTGCTGCCGGAGTGGCTTCTTCATGTCGTCCTTGAGCAAGGACCGGAAGTCTTCGGTGACGAGCTTGCCGTCGGCGTCGAGAGATTGCGAGCGCTCCACCGCGAGTTTAACCTCGGCATCGGCGATCACATATTTGGTGCGGCCTTGACCACCTTCGGTGCCGCCTGGGTCCGTGTCGCCGCCGTCCGTGGTGTTCGGGACAAAGGGTGGGGGCTTGGGTTCAGCGACGCCGGGCGGGTCGACGGGTTCGGGTGGGATCACCGGATCGCCGGGCTTGGGCTCGTAGATCACTACCGGGTCGCCGTCAAATTCAGGGTCGGCAAACAGGCGCGTCGCCCCCTTGAAGTCCATGATGGTGAAATAGAGCTTCTGGTAGTCCTCGCGGATGCGGGTGCCGCGGCCGATGATCTGCTTGAACTCGGTCATCGACTTGATGCTCTGGTCGAGCACGATCAACTTGCAGGTCTTGGCATCCACCCCGGTGGTGAGCAGCTTGGACGTGGTGGCGATGACGGGGTAAGGCTCGTCGTTGTCAATGAAGTACGAGAGCTGCGCCTTGCCTTCGTTGTCATCGCCGGTGATGCGCATCACGTAGCGGCGATTGCCGGCGGCGGCCGGGATCAGCTTGACCAGTTCCTGACGCATGCGTTCGGCGTGGTCCTGGTCATCACAGAAGACGATGGTCTTGGCCATCGGGTCGGTCGCCTTGAGGTATTCCCATATCTTGCCGGCGACGAATTGGGTGCGCTGTTCCAGCACCAGATTACGGTCGAAATCGCTGGTGTTGTACTGGCGGTGTTCGACCACTTGCCCCAGTTTATCGATCTTGCCTTTGGCGGGCGTATAGCCAAGCGAGTCGACGTCGGTGGCGATGCGAATGACCTTGTAGGGCGCCAGAAAGCCGTCGTCGATGCCTTGTTTGAGCGAATAGGTATAGAGCGGCTCGCCGAAGTAATGGCTGTTGCTGACCTCTTTGGTTTCCCTGGGTGTGGCGGTGAGGCCCAGGTGCGTGGCGCTGCTGAAGTAGTCGAGGACCTCGCGTCAGGCCGAGTCGTCGGCGGCACTGCCCCGGTGGCATTCGTCGACCACCACGAGGTCGAAGAAATCGGCAGGGAACTGACGGTAGATCTGTTTCCACTCCTCCCGGCCGGTCACGGCCTGGTACAACGCGAGATAGATCTCGTAGTTTTTCTTGACCTCGCGGTTGGTTACTTTGTGCATTACTTCGCCAAAGGGAGCGAAGTCCTGCTGCATCGTCTGATCGACCAGGATATTGCGGTCGGCCAGAAAGAGAATGCGCTGCTTGGCCTTGGCCTTCCACAGCCGCCAGATGATCTGGAACGCGGTGTAGGTCTTGCCGGTGCCGGTGGCCATCACCAGCAAGATGCGTTGGACGCCCTTGGCGATGGCCACGAGGGAAACGTTGACCGCCACGCGCTGGTAGTAGCGTGGTTCGCGGCCACCGCCATCACTGTGGAATGGTTGTTCGATCAGCTTGACCGCAGCGGGTTCGGTCAGACCTTTCCACTGCTGATAGATCGGCCAGAGTTCCGCCACTGTCGGAAAGGCGTCCAGCGCCAGTTCCCGCTCGGCGGGTTGAGTCAAACCCGTGCGGTCGTGCAACAGAAAACCCTTGCCGTTCGTGCTGATGGCGAAGGGGGCATCAAGCATTTCGGCGTAGGTCAACGCTTGCTGCATGCCGTGTCCAAGCGGGAATCCGGCATGCTTGACCTCAATCACGACGATGGGGATATTGCCCATGACATAGAGCACGTAATCCGCCCGCTTGGGACCCCCTTTGGCCAGTGCATCGCGGACGCGCGCCGCAAGCGTGCCGCGCACCATCACGCGGCCATCGGTGAGGGTGACCTCTTCGCGGAATTCGTGCTGCTGCCACCCTGCGCGCAGAATGGCGGGCGTGATGAACTTGGTGCAGATATCACGTTCGCTGAGCCGACCTTTGTCCATTCCCTTCTCCCGATCTGGTTCGGCGACTTAAGCTAACCATGAGCATGAGTCACGGAGAACTGTCGTCAACATCTGGTTTCTCGGCTCGCGAGCTGAAAAATGCCAAGCGGACATTCGTCAGCCCGAACGATCGCTTAAAACGCATCACCCGGTACGCGCACCCAGCCTTCCATCAATACCCTGGCGCTGCGGCTCATGATGGCCTTGGTCACGGTCCATTCGCCATTGACCTGGGTCGCTTCCGCGCCGACCCGCAGGGTGCCGGAGGGATGACCGAAGCGCACCGCGGTACGCGCACCGCCGCCGGCGGCGAGGTTCACCAGGGTGCCGGGAACGGCCGCGGCGGTGCCGATGGCCACCGCGGCGGTGCCCATCATGGCGTGGTGCAGTTTGCCCATGGAGAGTGCGCGCACCAGCAGGTCGATGTCGCCGGCAGCGACCGGCTTGCCGCTGGATGAGACGTAATCGGCCGGCGTGGCCACGAAGGCAACCTTGGGCGTGTGCTGGCGTTTGGCCGCCTCGTCGATATGCTTGATGAGGCCCATGCGCACCGCGCCATAGGCACGAATAGTCTCGAACATGGCCAATGCCTTGGGATCGCTGTTGATGGCGTCCTGCAGCTCGGTGCCCGTATAGCCGATAGCCTGCGCATTCACGAAGATGGTCGGGATGCCGGCATTGATCAGGGTGGCCTGGAGGGTGCCGACTCCGGGAACATCAAGATCATCCACCAGGTTGCCGGTGGGAAACATCGAACCGCCGCCCTCCCCTTCGCCCTCGTCAGCCGGATCGAGGAATTCCAACTGCACCTCGGCGGCCGGAAAGGTCACGCCATCGAGTTCGAAGTCACCCGTCTCCTGCACGGTGCCATTGGTCATGGGCACCTGGGCGACGATGGTCTTGCCGATATTGGCCTGCCAGACGCGCACGGTCGCCAGGCCGTCCCGCGGCAGCCGGTCGGCATCGATCAGGCCGCTGCTGATGGCGAAGGAACCGACTGCGGCGGAAAGGTTGCCGCAGTTGCCGCTCCAGTCGACGAAGGCGGTGTCGATGGACACCTGGCCGAACAGGTAGTCGACGTCGTGATCGGGCTTGCTGCTCTTGGACAGGATGACCGTCTTGCTGGTGCTGGAGGTCGCCCCGCCCATGCCGTCGATCTGTTTGCCGTAGGGATCGGGGCTACCGATGACGCGCAGCAGCAGCGCATCGCGCGCCGCACCGGGCACCTGCGCGCTTGCGGGTAAATCCTGCAGGCGGAAGAACACGCCTTTGCTGGTACCGCCACGCATGTAGGTGGCGGGGATCTTGATTTGAGGTACGTGAGCCATAAAACGATTGTCCAAGCGAGGTTATCTGGACGCGGAGCGCCCGCTCGACACTCCCACGCTGGAGCGTGGGAGCGAGAAGACGCTGGAGCGTGGGAGCGAAAAGACCCGGTTCAGGCCGCCTTGCGCGCTGCGAGGAAGTCCTGCGCGAAGCGCTGCAATACACCGCCGGCCTCGTAGATCGACACCTCTTCCGCGGTGTCGAGACGGCAGGTCACCGGCACTTCCACCCGCTCACCGTTCTTGCGATTGATGACCAGTGTCAGCGTGGTGCGCGGGGTACGCTCACCGATGACATCGAAGGTTTCGGTGCCGTCGATCCCCAGTGTCTTGCGGTTGACGCCCGGTTTGAATTCCAACGGCAGCACGCCCATACCGACCAGGTTGGTCCGGTGAATCCGCTCGAACCCCTCGGCGGCGATGGCCTCCACACCAGCGAGGCGCACGCCCTTGGCCGCCCAGTCACGCGACGATCCCTGACCATAGTCGGCACCGGCAATGATGATCAGCGGCTGCTTGCGCTCCATGTAGGTTTCGATGGCTTCCCACATGCGGGTCACCTTGCCGTCCGGTTCGATGCGGGTCAGCGAGCCTTTCTTGACCTGCCCGTCGACCACGGCCATTTCATTCACCAACTGCGGGTTGGCGAAGGTGGCACGCTGCGCGGTCAAATGGTCACCCCGGTGGGTGGCGTAGGAATTGAAGTCCTCCTCCGGCAGGCCCATCTTGGTGAGATACTCACCGGCCGCGCTATTCGCCATGATCGCGTTCGACGGCGACAGATGATCCGTGGTGATATTGTCCGGCAGCACCGCCAGCGGACGCATGCCTTGCAGGGTGCGCTCACCGGCCAGCGCGCCTTCCCAATACGGCGGACGGCGGATGTACGTGGTCATCGGGCGCCAGTCATACAACGGGCTCACCTTCACGCCATCGTCTTGCTGGACTGCGAACATCGGGATGTAGACCGAGCGGAACTGTTCCGGCTTTACACTGGCGGCGACAATGGCGTCGATTTCTTCATCGGACGGCCAGATATCCTTCAAGGTGACCGGCTTGCCATGGGTGTCCAGCCCCAGCACATCTTTCTCGATATCGAAGCGGATGGTACCGGCAATGGCGTAGGCAACGACCAATGGCGGCGAGGCCAGGAAGGCCTGCTTGGCATACGGATGAATCCGCCCGTCGAAGTTGCGGTTGCCGGACAGCACCGCCGTGGCGTAAAGGTCGCGGTCGATGATTTCCTGCTGGATCTTCGGGTCCAGGGCGCCCGACATGCCATTGCAGGTGGTGCAGGCATAGCCGACGATGCCGAAGCCCAACTGCTCCAGTTCGGGCAACAGACCGGACGCTTCCAGATACAGCTTGGCCACCTTGGAGCCCGGGGCAAAGGAGGACTTGACCCAGGGCTTGCGCACCAATCCGAGCGCGTTGGCCTTGCGGGCCAGTAGGCCGGCAGCCACCACGTTGCGCGGGTTGCTGGTGTTGGTGCAGCTCGTGATGGCGGCGATGATCACGGCGCCATCCGGCATTTCGCCTGCTTTCTCTTCCCAGACACCGGCGATGCCGCGCGCCGCCAGTTCGGACGTCGGCAAGCGCCGGTGCGGGTTGGAGGGGCCGGCCATGTTGCGCACGACGGACGACAGATCGAACTCCAGCACGCGTTCGTATTCGGCATTGACCAGGCGATCGGCCCACAGGCCGGTGGTCTTGGCGTAAGTCTCGACCAGCGCGACCTGCTCCGGCTCGCGACCGGTGAGCTTGAGATAATCAATGGTTTGCTGGTCGATATAGAACAGGCCGGCAGTGGCACCGAACTCCGGGGTCATGTTGGAGATGGTGGCACGGTCACCGATGGTCAGCTTGGCGGCACCTTCACCGAAGAACTCCACGTAGGCACCCACCACCCGCTCCTTGCGCAGGAACTCGGTCAATGCCAGCACGATATCGGTGGCGGTGATGCCCGGCTGGCGTTTGCCGGTCAGCTTCACGCCGATGATATCGGGCAGACGCATCATGGACGCGCGGCCCAGCATCACGGTTTCCGCCTCCAGACCGCCGACGCCGATGGCGATCACACCCAGCGCATCGACATGCGGGGTGTGGCTGTCGGTGCCGACGCAGGTATCCGGGAAGGCCACGCCGTCACGGACCTGAATGACCGGCGACATCTTCTCCAGATTGATCTGGTGCATGATGCCGTTACCGGCCGGGATCACGTCGACGTTCTTGAACGCCTTCTTGGTCCAGTTGATGAAGTCGAAACGGTCTTCATTGCGCCGGTCTTCGATGGCGCGGTTCTTGGCGAAGGCGTCCGGATCGAAGCCGCCGCATTCCACGGCCAGCGAGTGGTCGACGATCAATTGCGTCGGCACGACCGGATTGACTTGGGCGGGATCACCGCCCTGCTCGGCGATGGCGTCGCGCAGGCCGGCGAGATCGACCAGTGCGGTCTGGCCGAGAATGTCATGACAGACCACGCGCGCCGGGAACCACGGAAAATCCAGATCCTGCTTGCGCTCGATGAGTTGCTTGAGCGAATCGGTCAGCATGGCCGGATCGCAGCGGCGGACCAGGTTCTCGGCTAAGACGCGTGACGTGTAAGGCAGTTTGGCATAGGCGCCGGGCGTGATCGCATCGACCGCGGCACGCGCGTCGAAGTAACTCAGGTCGGTACCGGGCAGGGGTTTACGGTTGGTGGTATTCATGAGTAGTCTTATTTTCGGACGTTGGATACGTCGCCATGGATGGCGAGAAGCAATTCGTTGCAGTTTCAGCGCGCAATGACATGGATCAATCCGCGCCGGCCAGACGCTTTTTGACTCGGCGCAGCCCGAGCCAGGCGAAGCCGACCACCAAGGGCAGCGCGATGCCCATGCCGAGCGAGGCGTCGATGGGCAGACCGGCTTCCTCCATGGCCTTGAGCGCGTAGCCGACGAGCCCGACCCCGTAATAGCCGATCGCGATGACGGACAACCCTTCGACCGTCTCCTGCAGCCGCAGCTGCAGTTGCGCGCGGCGATCCATGGACTCCAGCACCCGGCGATTCTGCTCCTGCAATGAGACCTCCACCCGGGCTCGCAGCAGGCTGGTCAAGCGGGCGGCGCGCTCGGCCAGATCGGTTTGGCGATGTTGGGTCGACTCGCAGGTGGCGATGGCGGGCGCCAGGCGGCTGTCGAGAAACTCGGTAAAGGTCTGCAAGCCCTCGATACGTTGTTGACGCAGTTGTTCCAGGCGTTGCAGCACCATCCCGTAGTAGGCACGCGAGGCGTCGAAGCGATAGGTGGTACGCGCCGCGATGGCCTCGATCTCGGCGGCGAGACTGGTCAACTCGGCCAGCAGGTCGCTCTCGAAGGTTGGCGCATCCGGGGTGCGGTCGGTGGTCATGCGGGACGCCACCAGGGCCAGGCGACGATCGGCATCGGTGAGCACGGGGGAGACTTCGCGGGCCAACGGAAACCCGAGCAAGGCCAGCGCGCGGTAGCTATTGATATCCAGGAACCGTTTGGCGAGCCGCCCGGCCTGGTTCTCGGACATGCTGCAGTCGCGGATCAGGACCCGGAAGAACCCGTCGGCATCGATTCGCAGATCCGACCAGGCGCGGGCCGCTCCGCCCACAACCTCGGAACCGATGACTGAATGGCCGTCGAAGAGTGCGGTCAACTGCTCATAGTCGCGCTCCGGCGCCGCGCAGTCTTCCACGGCCAGCGAGACCGCGCCGATCACATCGCCCGGCAGATCGCGCAGCCAGTCCGCGGGGAGTTGACCAAGCACGGGCGCGGCAAACGGCTGATCGAAAGCGCCCTGTTGACTGAAAGTGTAGGTGACGAACTCGGTATGACGCTCCCAGCGCATGCGCATCGGCCCCAGGTCGGCCGCATAATGCTGATCGACCCTCTCCGGGATGGGCCGCGCATAGTGTGCCAACAGCCGCTTGAGATGCGCCAGGTCGCGGCCGTTGCCCGGCCCGTCGCTCATCACCGCAAGGTGTGAGACCCGCTCGGGCGCGCGCAGCGGCTCGTAGATACGGGCATGCAGTTCGGCCGCGACGGTGCGGCGCAGCGGATGCTCTCGGAAGATAGGGATCATGACGCGAATCATCCGTGGTAAAACGACGATTGTAACCTGGCGGGAAGGCGGGCTGGCAACGATCGCGGCGGTTCCGCCGCGCTGCTCAGTCGCCCGATGGCGCGTCATTGGTGTGGCGCCGTTTAACTCCAGGCATCACCCCGATGTTGACCGATACCCGGCGAGCCGCCGCGCGATCTCGCGCCCCAGCCGATCGCTGTCGGCGGTCGGCGTGCCGTAATCAGCGAACCGCGCCCGCCAGCCGACGACCGCGGCCACGACCTCCGCGATGATCCGCCGCGTTCGCCGACGCGAGAGTCCAAAGGCGCCGCCGAGCGCGCCCACGGCATCCGCGCTGGGACGCGGACCGACGAGACCGAAGTGCAGACAATGTTCGCCGCGCTGCAGCACATCGGGCAGCAGGTCGTAGGCTGGCGTCAGACACCAGCCGGCGGGCTCGCGACGCATCGCGAAGTTCTTCAGGTGATCGTCCGTATTGCCGATGAGCGCGTTGAAAACCATCTGGCGGTAGAGTGTCGGAAGGTCAGTCTCTGGCCGTGCGCTCACGCGGCGCAGGCAGTCCGCCAGATCCGCGTAGCCGAGATGGTAGTAGCCCTCGGCGCCCATCAAGGTTTGAAGGCTCAGAACGTGGTAACGGCCGCCCGCCGGAGTTTGATCGAAACGTCTCACCAAGAGGGCAGCGCGCCGCCCGAAAGACTCGACACGAAACTCGGCAACAGCGAGCCCGGCGTCCTGGGCAAGCGCCAGACAGGCAGCCTCGACACGGACCATATCCACCGTGTCGCGCGCTGCGGCGAGCTTGGCGATATAGCCCTGCCCCGCCGCTTCGATCAGCACCTTGGGGCGTGCGCCGCCGGGTGAGCTGGCGGCGCGAAACAAGAGGCCGAGATCGTTGTCACCGAGCGTACCAGGGTCTTGGTCGTAGCGCTCAGCCGCCTCGATCAGTGACTCGAGGTCCGGCGTCGGCCCGGCATCGGCCGGCGCCGGAGCCGCGGAACCTCTGGTATAGGCCAAGGCACCCAACCCGGCGGCACCGATTACAGCCAACAAATGCGGCGCGGTCTGTTGGGTACGGGGGAGGCCGTACCGGCGGATCAGGAGACCACGGCCCCAAGCGTCCGGCAGGGAATCCTCGAAACACGCGTGGACACCGGCCTGGGGACGTTCGGCATCGAAGACCACCGGCACCAACGGGAGTCGCAGGGGGTCGAGGGCGAACGCGTCCGGATGATCCAAGAAACCCGCATGATAACGGAACTCGCCGCGCAGCAGCCCGCCGCGACGGGGATCCGGATCAGCGACCCGGATCTCGCCGGCCGCCAGCAGGGTCCCGGCGGCAGTGCGCAGCCAGACCTGGAGCGCGATCATGCGCCGCCCCGCGGTGCCCGTTGACGCGTGGCGGTCGCGTCGAACAGTGATTCGGGGAACAGCAGGGCCAGGTCGTCGAGGGTACCGTAGAGACGCAAGGCGCGCACCCACACACTGATCTGGGCGCTCGGGTCGCCTTGCTCCAGCTTGCGGTACGTGGGCAGCGACACGCCGATCCGTCCGGCCGCGCGGGACTGGGGCTCACCGGCCTGGAGACGCCGCCGCCGCAGACGGGCGCCCAACTGATGAAGCGCCTCCGACTCATCCAAAGTAACAGTAAGCATCGCTTCTTTTATATCAAAATTCTCTACTTAAGTATAACGATTTTTTCCATTAGCTAATCGAGAGGACGTGCGCATCCAGGACATTCGCCGCCGCGTCGCGTTCCCCAATCAAGGCCGGTCGCAAGCGCTAGTCGTTCGGGTCGACCCCGAGCGCCCTTAGTCGCTGCGCAAGCTGCTCGGCGCGCTGGTGCTCCTGCTCGGCGCGTTGGTCGGCCTGTTCGGCGCGCTCCTGCGCCTGCTCGGCACGCCGCCGCTCCTGCTCGGCGCGTTCGTCGGCCTGCTCGGCGCGCAATCGCTCCTGCTCGGCTTCCCGTGCCAGCTCGACCGGACTGCGGAAGGGACGGCCCGCCGGGTCGAAGATCTCCAGGGTTTCCGGAAGCACGGCAAAGCGAATCCCGAGCCGCGGGCTCGTCCAGCCGTTGCGGTGGGACATCTGCCGCAGGCTGCCCCCTTGGCGCAGCCAGATTTCCAGCCGATTGCGCTCGGGGTCGTAGACATAATATTCCTCGACCCCATAGGTGTCGTAGAACTCCAGCTTGTCGCGCATCTCCTTGACGCTGTTCGACGGCGACATGATCTCGAAGACCACCGCAGGCGCGATGCCGCCTTCCTCCCATTGCCGGTACGAGCCGCGCGGGCCCTTGGGTCGGCCGAAGGCGATCATGGCGTCCGGTGCCAGGGGGCCGATGAGCCGCCGGTCCGGCACCGGGTACCAGAAGAGATCCCCGGCGACGAAGACATCGGCGCGATCCGCGAACAGGATCTCCAGGTTCTCCTTGATCTTGACGATCCAATCGAACTGCAGCGTATTCTCCGCCATCGGTGCTCCGTCGCTCTCCGGGTAGGGATCATCCGGGTCGATACGTAACAAGGGGTTCATGGCAGAGGCTCCGGGCCGGTGTGGCGGCCCCAGGGGTGGTGGTCCGGTCTGCCGGCTGCGCCGACACGGTCAATCATTCCAAGAAGCATCGCTATGCACAAGCCGCGCTGCGCAAAGAAACGCACGGCGGAGCCGACCCGCTCGCCGACGACCTCGGCGTGCCCAAGACGTCGACCGGACGCTTGGTCGAGCGGGCCCGGGCCGGGTTTCCCTTCCCCGAGTTGGAGTGGTTTAGGTGGTCGGGATTCCCGGGACAAGGAAATCGCGCGAAAGCCCATGGTTTTCGTATTGCCGCAAGTTAGGCAGGGAATCGTGGTCCGTCCCGAATGGCGCTAAGTTAAGCGCAAGGCTCTTCAAGAACAGCGACTTATGTGGCCCGTCTGCCAGCGGAGACGCTCCAGCACCAGGCGAAACCCGGTGGAATCTAGCGGACTGTCGCTGATTTTCCAGAAGCTTGGATCTGGGTCTGCACGCAAGTATCTGATATCGTTGAGCGCAACCTTAACTTAGTGCCATTCTGGTCTGTCCCCGGTATTCCTATGTATACCCCGACATCATGCGCCACCGCCGAGGTCATGGATCTCGCGTGAGACCCCCGAGGAAGCGGCTATCACTTTGGTTCCTATAAGAATTTCTCCCTTTGGCTCCCTTCCTATTGTCAGCTATGTTGGCAGACCACTTGACCGGTGCTAATGTCCGCACCAATCGAGCCCAGAGATAGGCGTCCATGAGCATCAAATTCTCCGAAGATGTAGCCCTCTTAGCGGACCTCAAGGTCAATCCTGGTCGAGTGGTCAAACACGCAGCCGTCACTCATCGGCGCGTGCTGCTCACCAGCCAAAGACCCGGGGTCGCCGTCATGCAGTCCGTGGCCGACTACGAGCAGGCCGCGGAGGAGCACGCCTTCATGCGTGCGGTGGTCGGGGGATTGGCCGATTTGAACACTAGCCGCGAGGTCTCTCTTGCCGAGGCCAAGGCCAGATTCGGCTTGGCCTACGGGCGTGACTGTCGCCAGGTTTAGCTTCGCCGCGTCCGCACTCGGCGACTTGGTTGGCATCCAGGACTGGTACGCCGAAGAAGGGATGCCGAGGTTGGCGATCAGGTTTCGGGCCGGAGATCCTGGGGCAGTTCGTAATCTCGCCGGAGGCTAAAGATGCCGAATTAAGTAAACTGTCCCCGGAATTCGGCGGTTGCGTCCATTTCACTATTTTCATTTAGCCGAGCCTCAAGCTATCGGAGATCATCCATGAACGCAGGCATTACATTCGTCCGCGGCCGGAACCGCAAGCCTGCTGCAACCCACTGTCTCGAAGAGACGCTGTCGAAGATTCCCGGCGTCTGCGGCCAGTGCTATTTCGGATACCCACTCATCGCCGCACCGGAGGGCAAGCTCGGTATCGATGCCACTCTGATATCCGCAGACCTGGGTGTCATCCTGTTCGATTTGGTGGAGGGAGGCGACCCCGGCGATTTCGCATCGCGTCAGGACGATCTGGCGAACAAAATCGAGGCTCGCCTTAAGGTTCACCGGGAGTTGGTGTCCGGCCGCCGCCTACGGGTGCCGGTCTATGCAGTGACCTTCGCGCCCGGGATCTCGAACCTTGCCCCCTATCGCAAAAAGGACTATCCGCTTGCCACCCCCGACACCCTGGCTTCTGTCCTGGATGGCTGCGAGTGGCCCGACGCGGACCCGGACCTTTACCGGGCCACCCTGTCCGCCATTGAGACGATCTCCTCAATCCGCAAGAGCCGAACGAAGCGATTTGTCCAGCGGAGCGACTCCCGAGGCGCGAAGCTGAAGCGGCTGGAGGATTCGATCGCGACCCTGGACCACCAGCAGAATCGCGCCGTCATCGAAACGGTAGATGGGGTCCAGCGTATTCGCGGCTTGGCCGGATCCGGCAAGACCATCGTTCTAGCGCTCAAGGCTGCCTACCTGCACAGTCAGTACCCGGACTGGCGTATTGCCGTTACATTCAATACCCGCTCCCTCAAAGGTCAATTCAAGCGCCTCATCAATAATTTTTGCGTCGAGGCGACGGGCGAGGAGCCGGATACCGCCAAGATTCGTATCGTGAACGCCTGGGGTGCGTCTGGCGGCGACGACCGCGATGGCATCTATTACGAGTTTTGCCGAGAAAACAACGTCGCATACTATGATTTTGGTCAGGCTCGCAATCGCTTTAGCGGCGCCGACCATGCCTTTGAGCGTGCTTGCGAAGAAGCCCTAACCGCCGTCGAAGCGTCAAAGCCGCTTTACGACTGCATCCTTGTCGACGAGGCCCAGGATTTCGCGCCGAGCTTCCTGCGCCTGTGCTACGCGATGTTGGGACAGGATAAACGTCTAGTCTATGCATACGACGAACTGCAGAGCTTGGCCGGAGAATCTTTGCCCTCCCCCGAGCAAATCTTCGGGCAAGACAAGCGCGGCCGACCGTTGGTGACCCTTGGCGAAGGGGACCGGCGCGACGTGATCTTAGAGAAGTGCTATCGCAACTCGCGGCCGGTATTGGTGACGGCCCATGCGCTGGGATTCGGGATTTACCGCAAGGCACCCGACGAGCCCGCGAAGGGGCTTGTCCAGATGTTCGATTATCCCCGCTTGTGGCAGGAGATCGGTTATCGGCTCAAAAGCGGCGTCCTAGCGGAAGGCGAGCGCGTTGTGCTCCACCGTACGGACGAGACCAGCCCACTCTTCTTGGAGGAGCACTCGCCGATCAACGACCTCGTGCAACTTATCGAGTTTCAGGACGAGGCCCAGCAAACCGAGTGGCTGCTCGCGCAGATCCGGAGAAACCTCACAGAGGACGAACTGCGTCACGACGACATCGTCGTGATCCACCCAGACCCGATATCGACCCGCAACAAGACAGGCCCGATCCGTAAGCGTCTCTTTGAGCTCGGGATTCCATCGCATCTAGCGGGTGTCGATACCGCGCCCGACGTCTTTTTCAGAGCCGACACCCAATCGGTCACCTTCACCGGGATCTACCGCGCCAAGGGTAACGAGGCCGGTATGGTCTACGTCATCGACGCGCACACTTGCGGAGCGTCCAGTTACCAGCTCGCTACGCTGCGCAACCGGCTCTTCACGGCGATAACTCGCAGTAAGGCATGGGTGCGCGTAGTTGGCTACGGTCAGCACATGGCTATAATAAAGCGCGAACTCGAGCACCTAAGATCGCGGGAATTCGAGTTGGATTTTCACTATCCGACTAAAGACGTGCTAAAGAAGCTGCGGATCGTCCACCGCGATCTTTCCCCCGCGGAGCGCGACCGCCTAGCCCAGCGAAAACGCGGCTTGAACGAGCTCCTTAACGATCTCAAGGCTGGCGCCATCCACCGCGAGGATCTCGATGCCGAAACAAAGGGGCAGCTCAAAGCCTTGTTGTTCGGGGACGATGCGGAATGACCCCGGCGACGCACGGCGAAATATCGAGCCAGATACGCACGATCACGGCAACGCTGATCGAGATCGGACTCTGCGACGACCAGAATCCGCCTGTCGTCCGAAACACGGCGGGCAGAGGCCGCGAGATCGCCTTTCCGGGTGCGGCATCGGTCTCCGTTGCGCTTAAGGATAGGTCCTACGACGAGGTATACGCGCAGCTGCTTCAGGCGCGTGCATTCAACGTCCGGCTGCTTGACGGCGCACTCTTACAGCTGATGTACGACTTCGGTCCCCGTGCGCTCCTGCGCCATCGCCTCGCCTTTTTTCCCTCCCCGTCTCTTGCGCCGTTTCAGGACGACCCCGACCTTTACCTATCCGACCAGTGGTTTTTGGAGATCGTATCTCGGCGGGTCGTAACCTTTCCGCTGCGCTTCGACTACGATACGCGCGACGAGATTCACAAGCCCGTGACGCATCCCAAGTCGCACCTGACGCTTGGGCAATACGAGTTGTGCCGAATCCCGGTGACCGCGCCCGTCAGCCCCTATTGGTTCTTAGACTTCCTGCTGCGCAATTTCTACTCACCGGCTTTTCAGCGCTTCGCGAGTTGCATGCCTTCGCGGCGGATTTGCTTCGAAGAATCGATTCATGCCGAGGAGCGCGACGTGATTCACCTAGCGGTTCCGGGGCTGGCCCGCTGTTGAGAGAGATCGTCGAATTGTACGGTAAGGGACGGAGCCAAACGGAGGGGCCAGCGGATTGCCGAGCAACGGCACGCCCCGAGATAATTTGCTTAATTCCGGTTGTCCGCCCGAAAGACAGAAAAGAACAAATTGCACAACAAGCCCACCAGGTCCGACGCCAAACTACGGCCTTCGCTCTCGCTCAGGGCGCCGTCTGGCGCGGGCAATGGTTGATGCTATGCATCGAGGAGGTAACGAACGGGAGCAACTGGATGGCCGTGAGCCGCCGCTCAACCATTCGCGTCGGGGCCAAGGCGTCGCGGGACTACATCGGTCGGGCCGTGGAACACTCAGCACCGGTCTTCCAGGGCCTCGGGCACCACAACGAACAAGCGCATGCCGACCTCCTCGCAACACCGCCGGTATGATAACCTCATACTCATGAGCACCATCGAACGTATCACCATCACACTCACCGCCGAGCTGGCCCAAGCCGTGCGTGGCGCCGTGCAGGCCGGCGAGTACGCCTCCAGCAGCGCGATTGTCCGCGAGGCCCTGCGCGACTGGCGGCACAAGCGGGCCTTGCAGGAACAGGAGTTAGGAGAACTGCGCACGCAGGTCCAAGAGGGGATCGCCGACCTCGCGGTCGGGCGCGTGCGCGACTTCGACCCCGAGCGAATCATTGGTAAGGGAGTGGAACAATTAGCGGTCCGCGACGCCTGCGCATAATCGACAACAGCAATTCCCGCCGAAAAAAATTTTCTTCGATAAATTAGAGAGTTGGAGCCGCTCGAAAAATAGTTTTTCGTAAACTTTCGTCTGTGAATCAGTATACTGTCACGCACACCTCAGGTTGCGAGGCAAGTAGCAATGAGTGCGCCGTTCTCCCGCAAATATCTCAGCATCGAGGGCCTGCTGCGCGAAGCGCCAGCCGTTTCAATAGCGCCGTACGTCGGTGAGAGGGTGCTGTGCCCGCCTTGGCGCGCCGCCGCCGCATGCTCGCCCCGATCGACCACGCGGCGGGCGAGCGGGAATTGCTGGTGCGGTCGCTATCAGCGGACAGCCGATCGGCCTATGCTGTACCCTATGCGTCAGTCCGACCTCTTCCTCCGCACGGTCGCCGCGGCCTCGACCCTGCTGCTGCTCAGTGCAGTCGACGCGGGTCTGCGCGCCCGTGCCGCGGCCCCGGTGATCGCCCAGCGGTCCGCGTTGGTCGCGGCCCTGGACCTGACCGATCTGGCTCTCTTCACCGAGGCGCGCTATACCCGCCACCCGAGCCAAGCCGATCTGCACAGCGCCTTTCAGGACCACCCAATGGCCCTTGAACATTTTCCCACCGGCTCCCTGGTGCCGGCACCGAACCCAGGGCGACCATTGCCGTGAGGCAGCTCCTGCGCCGCCAGCGGTACCTGATCGACTACAGCCTCGCGGCCCTGGCCCGGCGGCCGGGGAAGCACGTGGCGCTGCTGCTGGTTTACACCCTGGTCGTCTTCCTGCTCGCCTCGGTGATGCTGTTCACCCAGTCACTGCGCCGGGAAGCGGCGCTGGTGCTGGCGCAGTCCCCGGAGATCATCCTCCAGCGCCAGATCGCCGGCCGCCACGACCTGATGCCCGCCGATTACCTGGACCGAATCGGACGCATCCGGGGTGTGAGCGCGACCTACGGCCGACTCTGGGGCTATTTCTACGATCCCGCGGTCCGGGCCAACTACACGCTGATGGTTCCGCCCCCCGGGTCCCCCGAGCACGGTGAACCCGCGCCGGGAGACATCGTGATCGGCGCCGGCATCGCCCGCACCCGCGGTCTGGAACCAGGTGACTATCTGAGCCTGCGCTCGGCGCGGGGGGAACCCTTCGCGTTCCGCGTCGCCGCCCTCCTTCCGCATCGCACCGAACTCGTCAGTACCGACCTGATGCTGCTCGGCGCGGACGATTTCCGCCGCTTCTTCGCCTTCCCCGCCGATCGCTTCACCGACATCGTGTTGCAGGTGCGCAATCCGCGGGAGGTGCGCAAGGTGGCCGAGAAGCTCAGCCTGGCCCTGCCCGACACCCGTCCGATCCTGCGCGAGGAGATCCTGCGCACCTATGACGCGGTCTTCGGGTGGCGCCAGGGACTGGTCTTCGTGCTCATGGGGGGCATGGTAGTGGCGTTCGTCATCTTCGCCTGGGATCGGGCCGCGGGGCTCAGCGGCGAGGAGCGCCGCGAGATCGGTATCCTGAAATCCATCGGCTGGGAGACCGGCGACGTGCTGCGGATGAAGTTCTGGGAGGGGGCGATCCTGTCGCTGACCGCGTTCTTCCTCGGCTATCTGCTGGCCTATGCGCATGTGTTCTACCTCTCGGCCGCCCTGTTCGAGCCCGTCCTCAAGGGCTGGGCGGTGCTCTACCCGGACTTCCGCCCGATCCCGTTCGTCGACGCAATCCAGGTCGCCACCCTCTTTTTTTTCACTGTCTTTCCCTATACGGTGGCAACCATCGTACCCATCTGGCGGGCGGCGGTGACCGACCCGGATGCGGTGATGCGTTAAGGATGCCGGCGTGATCGAACTGCGCGACGTCAAGAAGGTCTTCAACCAGGGGCGCGGTAGCGAACTCTGGGCGGTGCGCGGCGTCACCTTGGATCTGGAGCCGCGGCAGGTGACGGTGTTCAAAGGCCCGAGCGGGTCGGGGAAGACCACCCTGCTGTCGATGATCGGCGCACTGTCCCGGCCCACGTCCGGACGCATCTCACTTGACGGCAAGCTGCTGTCGAACCTGCCGGAACGCTTCATGACGCAGGTGCGGCGCCGCACCTTCGGCTTCGTGTTCCAGCGCTTCAACCTCATCCGCGGCCTGACCGTGCTGGAGAACGTGATGCTGCCGGCCTATCCGCTGGCGCCGGACTACGGTGACCTGCGGCGCCAGGCCCGCGCACTCCTCACCCAGTTCGGCATGGACGCCAAGGCGGACGACAAGGTGGAGTGGCTGTCCGGCGGCGAGGCGCAACGCGCGGCCATCTGCCGGGCGCTGATCAACGCACCGCGTATCCTGATCGCCGACGAACCCACGGCCAACCTCGACAGCGCCCGGTCACGCGAGCTGATCGGCCTGCTCGGTGAGCTTCAGGACTTGGGCAAGACGGTGCTGGTGGCCTCCCACGACCCGCTGGTGTTCGAGTCCGCCCGGGTCTCACGGGTGGTGGAACTGCGCGACGGCCTGCTCGCGGAGGACGCCTGATGCTGCTCAGTCCCGCGGTGCTGGCCCTCAATGGGGTCTCCTTCACGGTGACCCTGATGCTCATGCTGGCCGCCGGTTTCGCGCTCCAGGTGGTCCGGCATTGGGACCTCACCAGCGGCAGCGAACGCCAGCTCGAACTGGAACGGCGCACCTACCTCATCGCAACCCTGGTGACTTGGAGCTTCGCCGCGGCGGTCGTCTCGCTGCTGCTCTTCGTCTACAACGCCGAGCAGATGGCGACCCAGTTCGTCGGTGCCATGTGCGCCACCGGCGTGCTCAACGCTCATCCGCTGGGCTGGCCGACGCTGTTTCTCAAGATCCTGATCTTCTTTGCCGGCGCCGCCTGGCTGATGCTCAACCGGCTGGACAATCAGGCCCCGGACTATCCCCTGGTGCGGGTGAAATACCGGCTGCTGCTCGGGCTCCTGCCGCTCGTGGCAGTGGAGGCCGCGGTTCAGCTCGGCTATTTCCTGGGGCTCGATCCGGACGTCATCACCTCCTGCTGTGGGTCACTGTTCACCGCCGACGGCGACGGGGTCGCCGCCACCGTCGCGGCCCTGGATCCCGGTTGGTCCCTGGCGGCCATGTATGGGCTCGGGCTCAGCGTGCTCGGACTGGGTGCGATGCACGGGTGGCGCACCCGCCGCGGCGCGAGCGGCGTCGGCTTCGCCCTGTCCGCGGCCCTGGCGTTCGCGGCGGCGCTCGCGGCCATCGTCTCCTGCGTCGCACTCTATGTCTATGAGCACCCCCATCACCATTGTCCCTTTTGTATTCTCAAGGGCGGACACGGATTCATCGGCTATTGGCTCTATCTGCCCTTGTTCACGGCCACCGCCCTGTCGCTGGGGGTCGGGCTCATCTCCGGATGGGGCCACATCCCCAGCCTGACGGCGGCGGTGCAGGCGGATGGACGGCGCTTCACCGCTTTGGCATTGGCTCTGTTCGCGCTTTTCTACGGGGTGGCAACCTACGCCATCCTGACCTCGAATCTCACAATGACGGGGGTTTGGTGGTGAGCGATCCCGGCGGCGGATGGCACATGGCGCATAGCCGGCGGGTCGGGTTTGGCGCCCGCGCCTGCTTGCTCCTGCTGCTCGCGGCGGGTGCGCTGCTCGACGGCTGCGGCGACGCGCCGCCCACGCTCGTCAAGGGTGAGCCGTCCCCCGCCTTCACGCTCGATGCACTGACGGGCGCACCCGTCGCCTTCCCCGCGGATCTGGCCGGACAGGTCGTCGCGGTGCGTTTCTGGGCCGACTGGTGTCCCTTCTGCGAGGGCGAGATGCGAACCCTCGAACCCGTCTACCAGGCGTATCGGGACCAGGGCTTGCGCCTGCTGGCCATCAACGTGCGACAGGACCGCGAGACCGCCGCGGCCTTCATCGCGCCACTGGGGATCAGCTATGAGGTGCTGCTCGACACCGACGGCGCCGTGGCCCGCGCCTATGGTGTCAGCGGCCTGCCGACCACCTTTTTCCTGGACCGCCAGGGCCGGCTGGCCGCGCGCATCCTGGGCGAGTCGACCCCGGAGGTCTTCGAGCGGGTGATCAAGGGCCTGTTGTGAATCCGGAACTGACCCTGCCGCTGGCCTTCCTCACCGGGGTGCTGGGCGCCTTCCATTGCCTGGGAATGTGCAGCGGTCTCGCCGGGGGCTACTTTGTGTGCCGGGGCAGCGGGCTCGGCGCCGTGCTGAGCTATCACGGCGCGCGTCTCCTGGTCTACGGCGTGCTGGGCATGGCCGGCGCACTGGCGGGCCGGGTCCTGGTCCAGCAGGGATTACTCGGCAAGGGACAGGGGCTGCTCATGATGCTCGCGGGCCTGGTCATCGTCCTGCTCGGCCTGAGCCGACTGCGGCCGCTTGCGGGCTGGAACAGCCGGCGCGCCGGGCCGGCGCCACGCCGGGAGGTGGCCTGCGGCGCCGTACCGCCGCGCCCCGGACACTGGCTCGCGGCACTGGCCGGGGCCGGCAACGGCCTGGTTCCCTGCGGCCTGACCGTCTCCATCGCCATCGCGGCAGCCGCCACCGCGGATCCGGTGCGTGCCGGCCTGCTGATGCTGGTGTTCGGTCTGGGCACCCTGCCGACCATGGCCCTAGTCAGCCTGCTCGGCACCGCCGTCGGCCGGCACGCCCAGGGCTGGTTCGCCACCCTGGCCGGCATCACCGTCGTCGTCCTTGGCCTCTGGACCCTGTACCAGGGCTGGATTTTTTTCGACATCATCCGCGGTCTCAGCAACTGAAGACCGCTTTTCAAGCGCAACCGCAGGAGTCTCAAACCATGTGCGACCATCATGATCACGACCAGAGCCGCCGCGACCTGCTCAAACTGGCCGGTGCCCTGGGCATCGCCGGCCTGGCCGGGTCCGTCCTGGCGGCAAGCGACAGACCGGTCGGGGCCATGGTGCCCGGCAAGGGCTGGGTTCCGGCCGGCGATGCGGCCTGTCCCGGCGACGGCACCCCGCTCCAGTTCATCCCCCGCACACCCCCGGACCCGGACCCATTGACCGATGAGCTGAAAAAGTACCCCAAGTGTCCCTACTGCGGCATGGACCGTACCGAGTATCAGCACAGCCGCCATCTGGTCCAGTACGACGACAATCTGGTGGACGGCCTCTGCTCCATCCACTGTCTCGCCATCAGCCTGGCGTTGAATATGGACCGGGGTCCCAAGGCCATGTATGCCGCCGACTACGGCTCCACGGCACCCATCAAGCCCTTGGTCCCAGTGGACGCCGCTACCTACCTGATCGGCAGCAAGCTCAAGGGCACCATGACCGCCGTGAGCAAGATCGCCTTCGCGGACCAGGCCGCGGCGCAAGCGGCCAAGTCCGAACAGGGCGGCGACTTGGGCGGCTTCGACGCGGCCCTGACCCAGGCCTATCTCAGCATGGCGAAAGATACGCTGATGATCCGTAAGAACCGGGCCGAGAAACTCCACAAGATGATGGAAAAGAAGGGAACCTGACCCGATCCGCGCCCTGGAGTCCAAGGCGAACGGCCATGGAAGGAACATCAGCGACCGCGGAAGATGAGAGTCCCTCGTGGGAGCGGCCTCCGGCCGCGATGCGAGGCCGCGGTAAGCCGCGACGCTGCGGTTTGCGAGGTTTCGTCGCGGCCGGAGGCCGCTCCCACAAGATCCCGGCCGAACTGAGCCTTGTTTTTCTTCGATGGATCAAATGAACACATCCAAGCGACCCGTCATCCTTGCGGTCCTGCTGTTGCTGACCGCACTCAGCCCCGGCGGCGGCGCCGCGCCGGTCGACACCCCGAATCCGGCGCCGACGGACACCTGCCCCGTATGCGGCATGTTCGTCGCCAAATATCCGGACTGGATCGCCACCGTGCGCTATCAGGACGGCCACGCCCACCACTTCGACGGCGCCAAGGACCTGTTCAAATACCTGCTGGATCTCCCCAAATGGGCGCCGGGCCACCAGGCCGGGCAGATCGCGCGCATCGCCGTCACCGACTACTACAGCGTCACCCGCATCGACGCCCGCCAGGCCTGGTACGTGATCGGCTCGGACGTGCTTGGTCCCATGGGGCATGAACTGGTGCCGTTCGCGACACGGGAGGATGCAGACGCCTTCCTGCATGATCACGCGGCCAAGCGTATCCTGCTCTTCGGCGACGTAACCCAGGAACTGCTGCGCGACTTGGATGCCGGACGCTTTTGATTCACCTCAGAGCCCGCTCTTGACCGACGGCTACACGTTGCCCTGCTCCGGCTAGCCCCCCCCGAACCGTCACTCCAATCGTTGGGGGGCCTGCTCTGGTGGCCATTGGCACCCGCCCACGCGTTGCACCGGCTACCAGCGCCCGGACAGCGGAGCATCCCCGTTCGCACCGAACGGCGTGCTAACCGCATCCCCCGCGTTTTGGCGCCAGCTCCCGTTCAGATCCAGATAAAACTTGCGCTCACTTGTTAAGCGCTTCCACGCCAATGCGTGAGAGGCGCTGCCGAGACCCGAAGCCGTGTAAGTTGGGGTGACGAAGGAACCCCAACGCAAATGCTTTCAATCGGGCAGCCAGAGCGGATTCAGGATCTCACCGGCGACCGACCAGATACACTCATCCGGAAAGCAGTCGAGGCCGGTTTCCGTGACCGCGAGCGCAACCCCTTTGGTCCATACGAGATCGATCCAACGCACATCTGTCAGCTTGCCCCGCAGGCTAGGCGATTCGTCCATGGCGTAGGCGAGTTCCTTGCGCTGGGCCTTGATGGTCTTGTCCCAACTGGCACCGCGGCGTTCCGGCTGGTATTTCCATTTCAGCAGATGACCGATCAAGACCGCCATCCGGCTCGCTAATTCGCGCTGCTCGCTTTTACCCACGTCTTCGATCTCGTCGGCGATATGCTCCAAATCCAGTTCCGCAAAGCGTCCGGCCCGGATGAGCCCGGCTTGGTCGGTGGACCAGGCAACGATGTCTTGCTGGTAGGTTGGCATTCAAATGTCCCATTACATGATTCGTTTTATGTTTGTTGGTTCGAGTGATCGGCGGAAGCTTAGGTGAGGGACGAACCCCAACATGGCCAACCGCCGATAGTTGATGTTGGGATTCCTGTCGTCCTGATCGAGTCGTACCATGACCCGGCTCAAGATACAAGGCCGCGCCCCGGCACTGTTCGGGGTGGACCTGGGCGATCGGGTTGCCGCCCAGGCGCTTGATCACTGTTTTCTCCAGGATGATCCGTATGCACTTCAGCAACGCCCCATACACGCTTAGACTGGAAGACCGCGACTACCCGGAATGGCGGCGTGGCCGCGCGCGCTATGCCATCTGGATGGTGGACGCCGACACGGCGCCGCTGCGTGAGCGCGTCGGCCGGGTGCGCGGGGAACTCGCCGGACTCTTCACCCCACACCAGCGCAGCCCGCACATCACGCTGCAGGTTTGCGGCTTCATCAGCGAACCGGCGATCCTCGACGACGACTTCGACGGCGCCCTGCTGGCGCGCCAACGCGCGGCGCTCGCCGCCGCCCGCCTGCCGACCTTCACACTCGAGATCGGCGGTATCGACAGCTTCGATTCGGCGGCCTTCCTCAAAGTGCGCGACCCCGCTCGCGGACTGGCCGCGATCCGCGCGGCACTGGCCGCGGGACACCCCGAGGTCTGTCCCGGTCGCTACACACCGCATCTGACCATCGGTCTGTATCGCGACCGCTTCGCCAAGCGTGCGGTGCGCCGCCGGTTGGCGCCGTTAGCGGCCTTACCGCCGCTGCGTCTCGCCGTGCGCGAGATCGTGCTGGCCGGCTATGCGGCGCGTGAACTCGACGGTCCGCTGGAAGCGATCGAACGCGTGGCGCTGGGGCAGCGGTGAACCTACGACGTCATGACAATGTCTGGCAACCGTGCTACACTGACCCCAGATAACGGAGAATCGCCATGGTCATATCACCACCTCGTTCGGAGAAACTCGACTTGCGCTTGACCCCGGCGGCCAAGCGGACACTCTATGCCGCCGCTAGAGCCGCGCGGCGGTCGGTGAGCGACTTCGTCTTGGAGAGCGCCCTCTCGCGCGCCGAAGAAACCTTGCCCGACCGTCGGCTCTTCGGCCTGGATGCCGAGCATTGGGAAGCCTTCATGACGGCGCTGGATGCGCCGCCGCGCCCCCTGCCGCGTGTGGAACGGCTGTTCGCCACCCCCAGCATTTTCGAGGCCCCCGACGTTCAGCCGTGACCTTGTTCGCCATCGAGAAGCTGGCGCGTCATCATGCGGTGGACGAGTTCGACTGCGGACAGCTTGCCCTCAACCGCTTTCTGAGCCGCTACGCGCTCACCAGCCAACAGGCCAATGCCTCCCAAACCTACCTGGGACTGGCCGACGCCGCGGTGGTGGGTTTCTATACGCTGGTCGTCAGCGAGGTCACCGATGACGATGCCGCGGACCGGCTGACTCGCGGGCTGGCCCGTCATCCGGTTCCGCTGCTGCTGTTGGCGCGACTCGCGGTCGGTACGGCATGGCAGGGCCAAGGGGTCGGGGCCGGCCTGCTCAAGGATGCCATGCGCCGGACGGTCCGGGCGGCCGGCATCGTCGGCATCCGCGCACTCGCCGCTCATGCGAAGGATGACGCGGCCCGCGCCTTCTATGAACACTTCGGTTTCATCGCCTCGCCCACCGACCCGCTGCATCTGTTCATCCTGACCAAAGACTTGCGCAGCGTTGTCGGCAACGCGGGCGACGACGGGGGATGACGCGCACTCTGTCGGTGTCGAATGGTCGGCTTGGTGAGAGACAGCGATGCCCGAGTAAGCGGACCACGGACCCGGGCCAAGGGGTTAGGTATACTGTCCCCAGATCTCCTCTTGGAAACCGACCCGACGATGAGATCGTTGTTGTTTACCTGGGCCTAACTTGAGTGGGAGAAG
>JACDZJ010000128.1_pt1 | contig 35107 bp, 30 predicted proteins | sample 7365721 | NCBI WGS metagenome assembly JACDZJ01 (sample SAMN15143480, study PRJNA637477) | pond metagenome | biome: freshwater wetland ecosystem [ENVO:00000243]; feature: pond [ENVO:00000033]; material: pond water [ENVO:00002228]; isolation source: pond water containing pink berries ... | reverse complement strand
ATTTTAATGACCAGATTATCGTGGAGTTGTGTCAAAGAAAAGGGTTTAAATTAGTTACCGATGATGGTGACTTTGCTGGACAGGAAATTTCGATTGTGACGGCCAACCGGCAGTTATTGAGGTAACTGAATGGCCCTGCATCCCGACTTCCCCAACTCCCCGCACGCCATTCTGGACCCGAAAGTCCGCTGGTTTCCAGCCGACGAGGCCTTGCGTGAAACCAGCATGGACAAGCTGATGCCGCCTCTTGTGGCGACGCTGCGCAAGAAGGTCAAGGAGTTTCGCGACAGCGGCTATGTGGGCGCGGCGGAAACCAGCAAGAGCCTGCTCAACTGGTGGTTCAAGGAATCGCATGGAACCCCCCTTGCCCCCCTTGTCAGAGGGGTAAATAATTCCCCCCTGACAAGGGGGGAGCAAGGGGGGGTTGGAGGCCGCCTTTCAATACTACTTCGCCCAGCGCGAGGCCCTGGAAACCATCATCTATCTGTACGATGTGGTGGGGGCAAAAGATAAATTCGATCTGATGCGTTTTGACGCCAGCGGTTCGGTATCGGCGGGTATGTTTGACGAGACTTGGCGGCGCTATGTGGTGAAGATGGCCACCGGCAGCGGCAAAACCAAGGTGATGAGCCTGGCCCTGGCCTGGAGTTTCTTTCACAAACTCTATGAGCCGGATTCGGAGCTTGCCCGTAACTTTCTGGTGATCGCGCCCAATATCATTGTCCTGGATCGTATCTACAAGGATTTTCAGGGATTAAGGATCTTCTTTGACGATCCGGTGGTGCCCGATAACGGCTTTGACGGCCGCAACTGGCGGGACGATTTTCAGTTGATCCTGCACAAGCAGGATGAGGTGCGGATTACCCGTGCCACCGGCAATATCTTTCTCACCAATATCCATCGCGTCTATGCCGGGGAGGATATCCCGCCTTCGCCCGACGATGACGACACCAGGGATTACTTCCTGGGCAAGCGGCCAACCGGCGCGACCACCGATTCCAAGGTGGATCTGGGGATGATCGTGCGTGACATCGACGAGCTGATGGTGATCAACGACGAGGCGCACCATATCCACGATGCCAGGCTGGCCTGGTTCCAATCCATTCAGGACATCCATAACAGCCTGCTCCAGAAGGGCGACGCCCTGAGCCTGCAACTGGATGTGACGGCCACTCCCAAGCACAACAACGGCTCCATCTTCGTGCAGACGATCAGCGATTATCCTCTGGTGGAGGCGATTTCCCAGAATGTGGTCAAGCATCCGGTACTGCCTGACGCCGCCAGCCGCGCCAAGCTCTCGGAACGGCAAAGCGCCAAGTACACGGAAAAGTATGCCGATTATATAGACCTGGGCGTGATCGAATGGCGCAAGGCCTCCGAAGAACATCGAAAGATGGGCAAAAAGGCCATCCTCTTCGTCATGACTGATGATACCAGGAATTGCGATGATGTGACGGCGTATCTTGAAGGATGCTACCCGGAGTTGCAAGGCGCGGTTCTGACCATCCACACCAAGAACAATGGCGAGATCTCTGAGGCGGCGTCGGGTAAAGCCAAGGAAGAACTGGAGGCCCTGCGTAAGCAATCCAATGAGATTGATGATGCGAGCAGCCCGTATAAGGCCATTGTGTCGGTGCTGATGCTGAAAGAGGGCTGGGACGTGCGCAATGTCACCACCATCGTCGGCCTCCGCGCCTATTCGGCCAAAAGTAATATCCTACCGGAACAGACCCTGGGGCGGGGCCTGCGCAAGATGTATCCGGGCGACGCGGAAGAGTATGTGAGCGTGGTGGGTACCGATGCCTTTATGGAGTTCGTCGAGTCCATCCAGGCGGAAGGGGTTGAGCTGAAGCACAAGGCCATGGGAGAAGGAACCAGGGCCCAAACGCCGCTGGTGGTTGAGGTTGATGACGACAATGAGCGGAAAAATGTCGCGACCCTGGACATTGAAATTCCGGTGCTGACCCCCCGTGTCTACCGGGAATACAAGAATCTCGCCGATCTTGATTTAGGAAAAATGGCCTTTCAGCCGGTGGAGTACCGCCATTTCACCGAGGCAGAACAACGGGAGATCGTTTTCAAGGACATCACCACAGGCGAGGTGACGCACACTACGATCCTTGACAGCGCCGGGGTGGCGGATTACCGGAGCGTACTTGGCTATTTCGCCCAGACTGTGATGAAGGATTTGCGTCTGGTGAGCGGGTATGACGTGCTCTACGGCAAGCTCAAAGGTTTTGTTCATGACACGCTCTTTGGCCGGCCCGTTGAGCTGGAATCGCCGAACACCCTGCGGAACCTGTCAGAGCCGGCTGTCACCAAAACGGTGTTTGAGGCCGTGAAAAAAGCGGTGAACGGCCTGACCTTGCGCAACAAGGGCGATGCGGAAATCCGCGACACCATCAAGCTGCTCCAGACCCGGCCTTTTGTGGTCAAAGAGCAAGGTTATCTGGTACCGAGAAAAAGCGTGTTTAACCGTTTCGTCGGGGACAGTCATTTTGAGTTGCAGTTTGCCGGGTTCCTGGAGAACTGCCCGGATGTCGTTTCACATGCCAAAAATTATCTGGCCGTTCACTTCAAGCTGGATTATGTGAACGCGGACGGGGACATATCCAATTATTATCCTGATTTTTTCGTGAAGCTGACCGGCAATCAAATAGTGATTGTGGAGACCAAAGGCAGGGAAGACCTGGATGTGCCGTTGAAAATCGAACGATTACGTCAGTGGTGTAAGGAGCTGAATGCAATACAGAAACAAGTAAAATACGATTTTGTCTATGTGGATCAGGAGGGATTTGAGAAATATCAGCCGAAGACCTTTTGTCAGTTGCTGGATGGATTTAGAGAATATAAAAATGAGCCTCGATAAAAACTGTGAGAGACAGCTAACGCACAATGCTATTTACTGAACCAGGACTTTTTGCATGGGTGTAGCAGCGGATGTTATCATCATTGTGGTGGCCGCCCTGCTCGGGGCCCTCATCGCGCAGCGACTCAAACAACCGCTGATCCTCGGCTACATCGTCGCCGGCATCGTGGTCGGGCCCTTCACCGGCGGAATCACGGTGGGCGATATCGATGAAATCGAACGCCTCGCCGAAATCGGGGTGGCCCTGCTGCTCTTTGCTCTGGGGCTCGAATTCTCGCTCAACGAGTTAAAACCAGTCCGCAATATTGCCCTCATCGGCACCCCCATCCAGATTATCCTGACCATGATCGGCGGCTATTTTCTGGGCAGACATCTGCTCGGCTGGTCCATGGTGCCTTCGATCTGGCTGGGCGCCCTGATTTCCCTTTCCAGCACCATGGTCACCCTCAAGACCCTGATGAGCCGGGGGCTGCTGGGAACCCTCTCGAGCCGGGTGATGATCGGCATGCTCGTGGTTCAGGATCTGGCGGTCATCCCGATGATGATCATCCTGCCGCAGCTGAGCAACCCCGCAGCCGGTCTGCCCCTGGTCGCCATGGCGGTGCTCAAGTCCGTCATCTTTCTGCTGGTCATGCTCTATCTGGGACGCAAGCTGCTGCCCTGGCTGCTGGCCCGCATTGCCAGCTGGAACTCGCGGGAACTGTTTATCCTGTCCATCACCGCCATTGGCCTTGGTATCGGCTACGCCACCTATCTCGTCGGCCTGTCCTTTGCCTTTGGCGCCTTCGTCGCCGGGATGGTGCTCAGCGAATCTGATTATGGCCACCAGGCCTTGAATGATATCATTCCCCTGCGGGACATCTTCGGCCTGTTATTCTTCACCTCGGTGGGGATGCTCCTGGACCCGGCCTTTCTGTTTGCCAACTGGGGCAAGATCATCTCCATCGTGCTGATCATCGGGATTTTTAAGGGAAGCCTTTTTTCCCTGCTGGCGGTTCTCTTCGGATATATCAATATTGTCCCCATCGCCGTGGGCTTAGGCATGTTCCAGGTGGGGGAATTTGCCTTTGTTCTCGCCCGGGTAGGGCTGGAGACCAAATCCATCGATCAGAATACCTACTCCCTGGTTCTTGCGGTCTCGGTTTTGAGCATGGTGCTGACCCCCTTTGTCTCTGATCTTGCCCCACAGATCTATAAATTAAAGAAGCACTTCTTCAAACATGAATCCCTGCAAACGGAGAATATCCCCCTTGGCGGCCTGACTCATCATGTCGTCATTGCCGGGGGCGGACGGGTGGGACAACACATCGCCCAGGTCCTCACCCAGCTTCAGATCTCCTTTGTCCTGATTGAATTAAACCATCAGCGCATGCTTGAGTGCAAGAGGGCCAACTTCCCGGTGATCTTCGGCGATATGAGCCAGGCCACCGTCCTTGAGGTTTCACAAATCCAAACGGCCCGGCTCCTGCTGATCACCACCCCTTCGGTGGTGACATCCCAGTCCATTGTCCAGCAGGCCCATCAGCTCAGCCCGAAACTTCCCATCATCGTCCGCGCCGAAGGGCTTGAGCAGGCCCGCGCCTTGTACGCAAGCGGGGTCTCCATGGCCGTCCTGCCAGAGATGGAGGCCGGCCTGGAGATTGCCCGGCAGGCGCTTTTATGCCTGGAGGTTCCGGTGGCCGCCATTCAGGAGTATACCGATTCGGTACGCCACCAGCTCTACGCCCCTCTTTCCCAATCCACCGTGGATCAGCAGCTCCTGACAAGCCTCGGCAATATAAAAAATATCCTCGAAATCTCATGGGTTACCATCTCACCGGGCAGCGCCCTGATCAACAGAAGCATCAAGGGGGCGGCCATCCGCAGCCAGACCGGAGCCTCCATTGTGGGAATTATTCATAAAAAAACCTTCCATTCCAACCCGAAAGCGGATTACACTTTTGAGGAAGGCGATTTGGTCGCCGTGGTGGGAAATCAGCGGGAGAGGAATCACTTCAAGCAACTGGCCGAGGTCGAATGGAAAGCCCTTGGCGAAGAAAGGAGAAAATCATGAAAAATCAGAAGAGCCTGGTGTCCATGGTGCTTTTCGTGGTGATGCTGTTTGCCGGTTCTGGCGTCATGGCCCATGCCGAGGAGTCGGTCGCCCTCTCCCAAGGGCAAACCCTTTATGTGCCCGTCTATTCCCATATTTACGCGGGAAATCGGGAGTTGCCCCTGCTCCTCACCGTCACCCTCAGTGTGCGAAATGTTGACCCCAAATATCCGATGGCCGTCACCTCCGCCGACTATTACGGCTCAAAAGGGGAACTCCTCAAAAAATATTCCGAACAGGACATCATTCTGAGCCCCCTCGAATCCACCCATTTTATTGTCCCCCAAAATGAAAAGGAAGGCGGCGCCGGTGCCAATTTCATCGTCACCTGGAAGGCGCGGCAATCCATCAATCCGCCCCTGGTGGAGTGTGTCATGATCGGGGCCGGCAGCCAGTATGGGATCTCCTTCACCTCACGCGGCCAGGTCATCACCACCGGAAACTAGCAGATTTTTCATAAAAAAATACCGCGACCTGCGCACCCTTTTATCATAAGGAGAAAATCCCATGCCCAAGATCCAGCCCGTCATCCTGGCCGGCGGTACCGGCTCCAGGCTTTGGCCCCTGTCCCGTGAACTCTATCCCAAACAGCTGCTCAAGCTCATCGACGACACCTCCCTGCTCCAGACCACGGTGCTGCGGGTCTGTCAGCTGGAAGGAGTCCTGCCGCCCCTGGTGGTGGTGGGAGAGGAACATCGCTTTGTCACCCGCAGCCAGATTGATGCCCTGTCAGGTATCCCCGAAGACTACTCCATTCTCCTGGAACCCCTTGGCCGCAACACGGCGCCCGCGATCTGCGCGGCGGTGGAATTCTGCGCCTTGAACGATAGCGATGATACCATTCTCCTGGTCCTGCCCGCCGATCATCTGATTCTGCGCCAGGATGCCTTTGCCGCAGCCATTGAAAAAGCGGCCGAGCTTGCCGCCCAGGGGGCCATTGTCACCTTCGGCATTGAACCGCAGAGCCCGGAAACCGGCTATGGCTATATCGAGCGGGGCGCGGACAACGCGGTCCTGTCGTTTACGGAAAAACCGGACCCGGCTACGGCCCTGGCCTACCTGGAGAGTGGCAATTATTTCTGGAACAGCGGCATGTTTGCCTTTTCCATCAAGACCTTTCGCCAAGAGATGGGCAAATATGCCCCTGAAATGCTGGCGATCATGGCGGAAGCGGTGCGTCTGGGCCTGCGGGACGGACAGTTTTACCGCCTCGATAATGCCACCATGGCGACCTCTCCCTGTGATTCCATTGATTATGCCCTTTTGGAAAAGACCGACAAGGCGGCGGTGGTGGCAGCCAATCTGGAGTGGAGTGATATCGGTTCCTGGAAGGCCCTGTGGGACTTATCAGGCAAGGACGCGCAGGGAAATGTCAGCAGCGGAGATGTCATCCTCGAAGATACCCGCAACTGTCTGATCCGGGCCGAGAACAAACTGGTGGCCACCATCGGCCTTGAAGACACCCTGGTGATTGAAACCGCCGATGCGCTGCTGGTGGCGCCTCTGTCGCGTTCCCAGGATGTGAAAAAGGTGGTCACCCGGCTGAAAAAGAAACAGCGCGATGAATTCAAGTTTCATCGCACCGTCTTTCGCCCCTGGGGCAGCTATACGGTGCTTGAGCAGCAGCCGCGCTTTCAGATCAAGCGGATCACCGTCTATCCGGGAAAGAAGCTTTCCCTGCAAATGCACCACCATCGTCATGAACACTGGGTGATCGTCACCGGCACCGCCCTCATCACCAACGGCGAGGAGAGTTTTCTGCTCCATGAGAATCAATCCACCTACATCCCGGCCGGCATTCAGCATCGGCTGGAGAATCCCGGGGTCATAGATCTGGAGCTTATTGAGGTGCAGAACGGCAGCTACCTGGGGGAGGATGACATCGTCCGCTTTGACGACGATTATGGGCGGGAGGCGGAGAGAGAAACTGAAGGGTAGGCAGGCGGAGGGCTGAAGGTCACGCGGTCATACGTCAGCCTTCAGCCTTCAGCCTGAAGAACCTGTTATTCCTTTTCTAAATCAAGATGGGCAGGAGAAGAAAAGCGAGTCGCGACGAGGCAGTACAATAAGTCCGGTGAGGAGCGACGCAGCGCATTCGACGAAGTGAACGCTTGATTGAGAAATGGAATTAAATGGTCAACTCGTCGCGCACGGTCTTGCGGGGGCCGCCGTGGCCGGAGCTTGACCAGTCGCGGATGGGGGCAATGGTCTCCATCTGAGCCCCCCGGCCCAGACCGCTGAGCCGGTCGTGGATGGACTGCCAGATGCATTCGGTGTCCCTGTTGATTTCACACCTGCCATCCACTGAACCGCCACAGGGGCCGTTCATCAGGCTCTTGGCACAGCGGGCCACCGGGCACAGGCCGCCGGTGAGGTGGAGGACGCAGTCACCGCAGCCGGCACACTGCTCCATCCAGACGCCCTGCTCGGCTGATCCGCCGAAGAAGGTGGTGTTGAGGGCCGGAAAGACCAGGGTGTCTTTGCGCAGATTGGCGATAAAATTCACGCCGACCCCGCAGGCCATGGAAATGATGGCGTCGTACTGCCCCTTCCATTGGTCGATGGCGTCGATATATTCCTTGTCGCACTGCCTGACCAGACTGCCTTCAATGATCCCGATGGTCTTGCCCTGTTTCTTCATGCCCAGGCGGATTAATGATGCCAGGGCCGCCGCCTCACGCTCACCGCCGGCGGAACACACCGTCACACAACCGCGACAGGCCAGCACCAGAATCCTGGAGCAATCCTTCACCATCTCTATGATTTCAGCCATCGGCTTTCGTTCTGCGACAATCATTCCCTGCTCTCCCTGAAAATTTTCAAATTTGAAAAGGAGTCGGCCCCAAGGCACGAATTTTTTTCTCCATTGCCACACCCGTGGCAACAAATTCCGGATGCAACCCGCGCGGAAGATGATACATCTCCATCCTTCCACCCTCGACACCCAGCTCTTCCAGGGCTTTTTTCACCGCCGCAACCCGCTTGGCCGCCCTGACACTGCCCTTGACATTGTGACAGCCTTCCGCCGGACAGCCCACCACATAGACCCCATCAGCACCATCCTCAAAGGCCTTGAGCAGGGCCGTCACCTGCACTTTCCCGGTACAGGGAACCCGGACCATGGTGATGGTCGAGGGAAATCCCAGCTCCTCCAACTCTTTTCCATGTTCCGCGCAACTTTGCTGGGATGCGTAATGGCAACTGAAGAGGGTTATCTTTGGTTCAAAACTCATTTTTTTATTCCTCGTTTTCTGCAACGATATCTGTGCTGGTACTCACTTGCAACTTCCCCTGTCATACCGAGGGCAGAATGAGACTCTGTGCCCCAGGATATTATGATCCACAGGCAGCGAGCAGGCGGCTATCTTCGGACTCGTTCAGCAGGATTGCCTGGGCGGGACACTCTTCAACACAGATCCCACAGGCCCGGCAGGCCTCCACATCTATGACCGCCACGCCCTGTTTGTCTATCTTGGGAATGGACCAGGGGCAGACACGGACACAGGTCAAACAGGCAACACAGAGATCACGGTCAACCTGGGCAGCCTTGCCCTTGTCCACCAGTTCCTGCTCACCGACATACCCCTCTTTGACAGCCAACTGAGTCAAGGCACCCATGATCTGGGCAAAGCGAACATCCTGCGGACAGACAAAGACACAGGACTGACACCCGGAACAATACCAGAGAAAATCCGAACTCAGCAGACGATCCTTCATCCCCATACGGATCATATGGATAATTTTTCGCGGATCAAATGCCGGAATGGCCTGACTGACCGGACAGATGCCGCTGCACGCCCCGCACGAAAAACAACGGTTGAGATGCTCTCCACCCGGAACCGCGACGACCTCGCCGTTAAAGGCAGGATTCAATGTATTTGCCGGTTTTCCCATTTTACCAACCTGTTTGTGATGACACCTGAGGGTTTGTGTTTTTCTGACCACAATGAATGAACAATGGTTACGCAACGTTAACTGATACAGTTCATAAATGAAATTTATATCTACCGTAACAGATCGTGTTTGTCAACAGAGGAAAAAATACGATGAAGCAAAAAACTCCACCCCCTGGCAGGTTGTATCCCCATTGACTACAGGCCCGGAGGCCGAGCCATTAAGTCCTTGACTTTGCCCTTGAGCCATACCATATAGAGGGAAGAATCCAACCCCGGTGAACGGGATGGGTACAGTCAGATAAAGCTCTTTTGGAACCATCCACGATCAGGATTGATAATGCAGGAAAAAAATCTCAAAATTATTGTGGATGCCGGGGCCCTTCAAATAAGGATCAAGGAACTCGGACAGATCATCAGTGAGGATTACGCGGGAAAGAATCTCTTGGTGTTGGGGGTGCTCAAGGGTGCGTTTATCTTTATGGCCGATCTGGTCCGGGCCATTGAGGTTCCCCTGGCCCTTGATTTTATTCAGGTTTCTTCCTACGGCAAGGGTTCCTCGTCCTCCGGGGAAATCATCCTGAAGAGCGCGCCCACCATAGATCTGGCGGGCCGTGATGTGCTGCTGGTGGAAGATATTGTTGACAGCGGCCTGACCATCCAATGGCTGATCAACCATTTTTCCTGCCAGGGCGCAAATTCGGTGAAAGTCTGCGCCCTCATTGACAAGGGGGAGCGTCGTGTGCTCCCGGTTCACATCGACTATTGCGGATTTTATATCGCGCAGGGATTTCTGGTGGGCTACGGTCTTGATATGAATGAACAGTATCGTTCCCTGCCGGCCATCTCCCATCTTCGGCCTTCCCCCTGATTACCGGCGATCCACGCCCCTGCGCCCCCTTTCTCCCCCCTTTCTTTCGCTCGCTCCCTGACCGCCATTCTCCTCACCAAGGGCCGTGCGCCACATCGGCGGGCAGTCCCGGCGGCTTTTGATGAAAATCAGGGGCGAGGCTGGGCCCACAATCCTGACAAGCTCATTTCCCCAGGCAGAACTGCTGGAAGATCAGATCCAGGACATCCTCGGTGGTGGTGACACCAACGATGGCGTCGAGCTCCCCCAGACATTCAGACAGATCAATGGCGAGAAGATCGCAGGTTCTTTTTCCACGGAGTCCGGTCAGCACCCGTTCACTGGCGGCGCTGGCCCGGATCAGGGCATCTTTGTGGCGGACATTGGGCGCGCATCCCCCTTCCTCCCACTGATCTTTCCTTCCGATGACGGCCTGAAAGATGGCCTCTTTCAAGGCGCTGATTCCCTGCTGTTTCATGGCCGAGATGGAGATCAGGGCCAGACAGTGACCCTCAAACCCGGTCAACTCCTGCCATCCATCCGGCGCCAGATCCATCTTGTTGGCCACCACAATCACCGGTTTATGGCGAATGCGCTGAAACAGCTGCCGATCACCATCGCTGATGCCCCTGCCCTGATCCACCAGAAACAGCACCAGGTCGGCCTCCTCCATCTGCCCCATGGCCCGCCTTATTCCCAGCTCCTCCACCTCTTCCGCGTGCTCCCGAATGCCGGCGGTATCGACGATGCGCACCGGCACTCCCTGGATATCAAGGTATTCCTCGATGGTATCGCGGGTGGTTCCGGGGATGGCGGTGACCAGGGCCCGATCTTCCTGGAGCAGGGTGTTGAGCAGACTGGATTTGCCCACATTGGGGAGACCGGCGATGACCACGCTTATCCCCTCCCGATAGATCCGGCCTTGATCGGCATGGCGCAGCAGGAGCGCCAGGGGCGCTCGAACCTGAGCCTCGAGCTGGGCAAGCAGCTGGTCATGGTCGATGATCTCGATATCCTCGTCGGGAAAATCAATGGCGACCTCCACCACAGCGCGAAGATGGATCAAGGCCTGACGAATGGCATCCACCTGGTCGAACAGCCGACCCGAGAGCTGGGCCTGCGCCATCTCCAGCCCCTTCCGGGTGCGGGCGGTGAGGACCTCAATCACGGCCTCCGCCCTGGTCAGATCGATGCGGCCACTGAGAAAGGCGCGCTTGGTGAATTCGCCAGGTTCCGCCAGCCGCACCGGAAATTGCAGCAGAAGTTCGAGGATGGATTGAAGGACCAGAAAATTGCCGTGGCCGTGGATTTCCACCACATCCTCGCGGGTATAGGTCCTGGGGGCCCGCATATAGACGGCAAGGACTTCATCGATGATTTTTTGCTGGTGGGGAATCACGGGCGCGACGATATGCCCGTAATAGAACTGATGACTGCGGAAGGAACAGGCCGGGTCGTGGGGCTTGAAAATTTTTTGGAGAATCTCCAGGGCACAGGGCCCGCTCACCCGGATAACCCCGATGCCGCCGGCACCGGGTGGCGTGGAGATGGCGGCGATGGTGTCTTGGGACTGGTTGTCAGCAGACATGGAGGGGCTTGCAGGAAAGCGGTCTCTGGTTCTGCCTATTCAGCAGGTTCACTGTCCGTGGGGGGCTTGTTGCCCCTCCCCCTTCGGCCCCGGGAAGATGGGCGTTTTTTGCCATTTCCGGTGGTGGTGCCGGTGCCAGGAGTGCCCTCGGTATTCTGGGTATTTTTTGTCTTTGGCTTGCCGGGCTTATAGATCAAGACCTTCTTGAACAGTCCATCACCCACACTCCGGCTGCGAATCTCTTTGTCATCCTGCAAGGCCATGTGCACCACCCGCCGTTCGGCGGCACTTAATGAGGGAATGACCTGGGTTTTCCCATCCACCTTGACCAGGGCCGCCAGCTCTCGGGCCTGATCCTGCAATTCGTCCTGCCGTTTTTCACGAAAACCACCCACATCAAGGGAAATCCGCATTTTCTCGGAGATCTTTTTGGCGGCAATCTTGCGAATCAGATACTGCAGACTGTCCAGAATTTTTCCCTCCTGGCCGGTGAGGTCTTCCTGGAAGTCTCCATTCACATGACATCTCACCGAGCTGCCCTGGGCCTCGATCTCCACCACGGAAGGAAGTCCCATCAATTCCAGGAGCAGCATAAGCTCCCGTTGAAGGACATCAAGACTCTCTGCACTGAGGGGTTCATCGGCGGCGACCACAACAGGAAAATCCTCCTCATCATCGTCCACCGCCACATCCGGATCCTGACTCAGATCTTCGGCGGGGATGGCGTCCGGCGTCGGCGCCGGGGCGGCACAGACGACTGCCTCCTCGGGAGGGGCGAGGACCGGCTCCACCACGGGAGCTGCCTTGATCTTTTTGTGCGACTCCCGGGGGGCCTTGCCTTCCACCTGAGCCCGGGCCTGTGCAGGCTCACCCTCAGGGGCGGACTTTTGCAGGGAGGCCCGGATATGGGCCTTCTTGCGGATAAAACCAAAGATCCCGCTGGAGCCGGTTTCCACCACCTCAATGGTCAGGTTTTCCTGCGCCGCCTGCAAGGTATCACAGGCCTGCTTAATAGCCTCTGCCACTGTTTTGCCAAAAAAATCTTTTTTTCGTGAAGCCATGGATTATCCTTCAATGGTCGTGGGATGGACGTTCTTTTTGTTCCGCCCCGGAGGTGCCCTGTGGGTCAAATGAAGAAGGTGTCAACGCGGAAATGACCGTAATTTTCCAGGAAACTCAAGCTACGCGGCCTGTGCAGTACTGGCCGACTGGCGGTTGATCAGGTACTGTTGGAGAATGGCCAGCAGGTTGTTGACAAACCAGTAGAGAACCAGGCCGGACGCAAAATTCAGGAACATAAAGGTAAACATTACCGGTAAAAACATCATGATCTTGGCCTGGGTCGGGTCAGCCGTGGTGGGCGTCATCTTCTGCTGTAAAAACATTGACGCCCCCATGAGCAGGGTCAGGATCGGGAGGCCACCGAGGTAGGGGATATCGAACCCGATCATCAGCCGGTCAGGGGCGGAAAGGTCGGTAATCCACAACATGAACGGGGCATGGCGTAACTCAATACACATCAGCAGAACCTTGTACAAGGCGAAAAAGACCGGGATCTGGAGAACCATGGGCAGGCATCCGCCTAAGGGGTTGACCTTGTAGGTTTTATAGAGGTTCATGACCTCCTTGTTCATCATGGCCGGATCATCTTTATATTTTTCCTTGAGCTTGACCATTTTAGGCTGCAACTTCTGCATATTCTTCATGGACTTAAGCCCTTTCTGGGCAATGGGCCAGAAGGCGAGTTTAAAGACGATGGTGACCAGAATAATGGCAATGCCGTAATTCTTGAAGTAGGCGTAGAAAAAATTCAACAGCCAGAGGGTGGGCTTGGCCATGATGTCAAACCAGCCGAAATTCACCGCCTGGTCCAGGTTGAATCCGATCTGCTGGAGGAGGGACAGCCTTTTGGGACCAAAGTAGGCCTGGTAGGTATAGACCTTTTCCTGACCCGGCTGCAACACATCCAGGGAGGCGCCCACCTGCATGGCCACCAGCTTGTCGGCCTGCTGCATGGTTACGCTGGTACCGGCGGGGTTTTCGGGAAGGATGGCGCACATGAAATAGGTGCTGTCAAAGGCAGCCCACTCGATTTTCCCCTGTACGGTTTTTGGGGCCCCGGTCAACTCCTTGCCGCTGAATTCCTGACGTTGACCATCCATGAAAACGGCCGGACCGGTGAAAAGCTGGGTGATGGAGCTATTGGTATCGGTTTCAAAGGGAAGGTTTATCTGGTGCAGCTGGGGAGAACCTTGCAGGGGATTGGCCGAAATATTCTTAACCCGGACCACGATCTCAAACAGATAGGTCTGGGGATTAAATTGATAGGTGCGCTCCAGCTCAAGACCGGAGGGGCTGACACCCTTCATCCTGAGGATGCCGGGGGATTTATCATCGGGAAACTGAACCTTATCGACACTGGCCTGATAAAAAGTGTTGGCGGCGGCCACTCCTCCCCAGGAAAAAGTTAAGGGGAAACCCTGGCTCTCAGAGGTCTTGATCAATTCCATGCCGGCAGAATCCCTGGCCGCCGTCTCCTTATAATTTTTCAGGACAAAACTTTTGACGGCCCCGCCATTTTCGGTGATCACCGCACGGTACAGATCGGTATCCACAAGGATCTCGCGAGCCTTTCGATCGGGCACACTGGATGGGGCAAGGGCTTGCGGCGAAACCGACTCTTTGGGGGGCGAGGAGGTCTGCATGGCCGGGGGGGAACCAGGCAGGGCCGGGGCAGAGGTATCTGAGCTGGTCGTGGGTGCCGGTTCAGCTTTTTTGCCATCAAAACCCGCAAAAAAATATTGATAACCCACCAGGATTACAAATGAAAGAACAACAGCCAGTAGTGCTCTATAGGTATCCATACCAAGTTCCTAAATGAATTTACTCCAGCCAGCAGAGCGCATATCCAACACAATGTTCTGGTCTCCTCTAGAGATCAGGCACAACCAGTCATCCTCCTTCGAAGGAGGGCCGACCTTATGGAACGGGATCATACCCACCCCGGCAGAAAGGGTGACACCGTAACAGACGGCGAGCCGCAAGGAGGCTGCCGCGCCACGCGCCATAACGTTCTAACGCCTCAATCGCATAGATTGAGCAGGTGGGAGTAAAGCGACAGCTGGGGGGAAGCAGGGGAGAGATAAGATATTGATACCCTCGAATAAACCAGACAAGAATTTTCTTTACGGGCGAATCCATGTTCATGGCAGAAAGCCTGAAAGGCGCTACCTTGCTTGACCGCAGGCAACGTCCACCGCCCCGGTGATTTGAGCTGGAGAGTCAAGTTCCATGGCCGGACGAACGGCAAAAATAATATCGGCACCCTGCGGGTATATTTCCCGATTCAGCCGAAATGACTCCCGGATTATTCGTTTGATTCGATTTCTCTTTACGGCCCCTCTGATCTGCCTGTGCACACTGATTCCAAGCCTGCTGAATCCGAGCTTGTTGGGGCTGAAAATCAGGGAAAAACCTGGGCCAGACCTGCGTTTTCCCTGCTTATAGACCTGTTCAAACTCCAGCCCGCTCCGCAGCAGATGGGTCTTTCGGAGCGTAAACACCACTTCACGATCAGGCCGACAGCCGCTTCCGTCCCCTGGCCCGGCGAGCACTTAATATGGCACGACCGGCAGCGGTGCTCATGCGTGCGCGAAAACCATGTTTCCGTTTTCGTTTGATATTGCTTGGCTGAAAAGTTCGCTTACTCATTCTTTACTCCTGAACGATGATATTCATGAAACCCATGAAATGTTTCTGATGGCAGCAACCGGCAAACGAAACCTCTGAAGAAGGAATGGATGATGTTTCCGGCACTGATTCCCCTGCACGGCTCAACGGCGAAGGAGAGCATGGCGCAGAAGATAAAAATAAAGGAATGATTATAAACACAGATGCCGGGAACTGTCAAACATTTTCATGGCACTTTCGAGCTTCCCTTGCACAAGCCGGCAAGCTGTGCTATTTTTCCTTCCTTAACCGGAAGTTTCCCTGCCCGCCTCCCTTGTCAGCGGCCTCTCCATGCGGGGAGTCTGTCTGACAGATTTTCACTCAGAGCTTCCGCTTCTCTCACTTTTTACGGTGCCCCCATGTCCATACCCCCTGAAACAGTCCTCGCCGATATTGATTGGAATCTGCTCTGGCAAAACGCGAGAAAACAGAAATCATGGTCCAGCAAAGGCGCCTCGGACTGGGACAAGAAGGCCAAATCCTTTGCATCCAGGAATTCGGGATCACCCTATGCCTCGATGCTGCTCGCCAAATTACCCCTCAGGCCGGATCTCACCGTTCTGGATATGGGATCCGGCCCGGGAACCCTGGCCCTGCCCCTGGCGGCCAGGGTGCGCTCGGTCACCGCCGTTGATTACTCAGTCGGGATGCTGGAGGCCCTGAGGGAGACAGCCAGGACCGAAAATATTGAAAATATCCAGACGATCAAAGGGGCCTGGGAAGACGACTGGCAGCAGCTGGGAATAATCCCCCACGATATCGTCATTGCCTCGCGCTCCATGGCCGTGGCAGACCTGCACGCAGCCCTGGAGAAGCTCAATGGGTATGCCAAAGGATATGTCTTTATCGCTGACCGCATAGCCCCCACGCCCTTTGATCCCGGCGCCTTCGCCGCCACCGGCAGGGAGTTTCAGTCCGGCCCGGATTATATCTTTACCATCAACATGCTCTACAGCATGGGGATTCATCCCTCCATTGATATCCTGCAACTGGAACAGGACCTGGTCTTTGCCGATATGGAAGAGGCCCTGCAGAACTACGGCTGGATGCTCAAGGATCTGACGGCCACGGAAATGGCGGCCCTGGAAAAATATATCCGCTCGCTGATTATCCCTGCCGGCGGCACCGGGATTACCATCCGCCGCCGGCATCCCCCGCGCTGGGCCTTGATCTGGTGGAAGAAAGAAACCAATGGGGCCTGAAAGAAGTCCCCGGCCTTGCACGCTGCCATGGCCTCCATTTGTCCCCCAGCCGTGCCCTGGATCATCTCTCTTCGCACCAGAACGCCCATCCCCCTGATGGCTGAAACAAAAAAAACCTTGGAACGAAATGAATCCCAACCAAACCGACATGTCCCGGCAGCTCCTGAACAGCTATGATATCGCCGTCATCGGGGCCGGCCATGCCGGCTGCGAGGCGGCCCTGGCTGCCGCCCGCATGGGCTGCCGCACCCTGGTGGTGGTCATCAACGTCGATACCATCGGCGCCATGTCCTGCAATCCCGCCATCGGGGGCCTGGCCAAGGGTCATCTGGTGCGGGAGATCGACGCCCTGGGCGGCGAGATGGCCAGGAATATCGACGCCACCTCCATCCAGTTTCGGCGCCTCAATACCAGCAAGGGCCCGGCCGTTCGCTCCTCCCGGGCCCAGGCCGACCGCCTGCTTTACCGGCTGCGCATGAAATCGGTGCTGGAAAATCAAAAAAACCTGGAGATCCGGCAGACGGTGGTGGATTCCCTGATCGTGGAAGATGGCCGGATCTGCGGCCTGATCACCTCCCTCGAGGAAGAGATCCGGGTCAAGGCCGTGGTGGTGGCCACCGGCACCTTTTTAAACGGCCTGATCCATGTGGGGCTCAAGCACTTCCCGGCGGGACGCATGGGGGACAATCCCTCCACCAGCCTGGCCCAGTGGTTCAAGGAGGCCGGATTCCGGGTGGGACGGATGAAGACCGGAACCGTGCCGCGCATCGCCGCCGACAGCATCGATTATAGCGATCTCGAAATCCAGCACAGCGACCAGCCGCCGGCCCATTTTTCCTTTGCCGGCCAGGGTGACTACGTCCTGCCCCAGCGCCCCTGCCATATCACCTACACCAACGAGGAGACCCATGCGGTCATCCGTGCCGGCATTGACCGCTCTCCCATGTACGCGGGAATCATCGAAGGGATCGGGGCCCGCTACTGCCCCTCCATCGAGGACAAGGTCATGCGCTTCCCGGAAAAGAACCGGCATCAGGTCTTCCTCGAACCCGAGGGGCTGGACACCACCGAGGTCTATCCCAACGGTCTGCCCACCAGCCTGCCGCTGTCCACCCAGGTCGCCATGCTCCGCAGTATCAAGGGGCTGGAGCAGGCCCGGATTATCCGCCCCGGCTATGCCATTGAGTATGACTATGTTGACCCCCTGGAACTCAAGGCCTCGCTGGAGACCAAGCGCATCCGCGGCCTGTTCCTCGCCGGCCAGATCAACGGCACCTCCGGTTACGAGGAGGCCGCGGCGCAAGGGCTGATGGCGGCCATCAATGCCGTCCATTCCGTGCGCGGGCAGGAGCCCCTGGTGCTGGACCGTTCCCAGGCCTATATCGGGGTCCTCATCGATGATCTGATCACCTGCGGCACCAAGGAGCCCTACCGGCTCTTCACCTCCCGGGCCGAATACCGCCTCCTGCTGCGCGAGGATAACGCCGACACCCGCCTCTGCCGCATCGGCCATAATATCGGCCTGCTCAGTGACGAAGACTATCAGCGGTATGAGAAAAAACAGGCGGCCATTGAGCAGGGAGTGCAGTTCCTTGAATCGATCTCGGTGCGGCCCGGCCAGGACGAGGTCAATGACGCCCTGCAAAGCATGGCAAGCGTGGAACTCAAGCAGAAGATGTCGCTGGCCGAGCTCCTTCGCCGTCCCGAACTGGGCCTTCGGGAGTTGGCCCGACTCCCCTTGGGTCCTGAAACTCAGGGACGTATCCAGGAGCTTGCCGATTCAGGGGTACGGGAGGAGATCCAGCTCCAGATCAAGTTCCACGGCTATATCCAGCGCCAGGAGGAACAGGTGGCACGATTCAAAAAGATGGAGGCGATGATCCTGCCGGAAGACCTGGAATATAAAGGACTGGCCGGACTCTCCAATGAGGTGGTGCAGAAGCTCTCCACCGTCCGGCCGGGCTCCCTGGGGCAGGCCTCACGCATCTCGGGGATCACCCCGGCGGCCATCTCGGTGCTCCAGGTGCATTTGAAGAAAATCGAACGAAGGGGGTAAACAGCGAAAAATGATAGCCTTCCCCACCATTGATCCGATTCTGTTCTCCGTCGGCCCCCTCCATGTTCGCTGGTATGGACTGATGTATGTCCTCGGTTTCATGGCCAGCTACTTTCTGGTGCAGCGCCAGATCCGGCGCTTTGCCTTTCGGGAGCTGGAACCCTTCTTTGAAAACCTGAACCTGACCCTGATCTTTTCGGTGGTTCTGGGCGGCCGTCTGGGCTACGTCCTTTTTTATAATTTTTCCTATTATCTCCGCCATCCCTTGGAGATTCCGGCCACCTGGACCGGCGGCATGTCCTTTCACGGCGCCTGTATCGGGGTGATGCTGGGCGGCTGGCTCTATCTGCGCAGGAAGAAGATTGATTACTGGAAGGTGGCGGACATCTATGTGGTGACCATCCCCATCGGCCTGGGGCTGGGACGCTTAGGCAACTTCATCAATGGCGAGCTCTTTGGCCGGGTCACCGATCTGCCCTGGGGCATGATCTTTCCCGGCGGCGGCCCCCTGCCCCGCCATCCCTCGCAACTCTACGAGATGCTGCTGGAAGGCGTGGTGCTGTTCACCATTCTCTGGTCGCAGAAGTACCGGCCCTGGCAGAATCAGCGGGGCTGGCCGCACGGCAGTCTGGGCTGCCTCTTTCTCATCGGCTACGGACTGTTCCGCTTTCTGGTGGAACTGGCCCGCGAACCGGACCCGCAGCTTGGCTTTCTCTTTGGCCTGCTGACCATGGGCCAGCTCCTGAGCATGGCCATGATCGCGGGCGGCAGCCTGATCTGGATTGTTCGCAGCCGCAGTCAGAACAGCTGATTCCCGGCCCGGAACCTCACTGGAAATCAAGGAGCACCGGGCAGTGGTCTGAGCCCGGAATATCATCGAGGATATCCGCCCCCATTACCCGGTCCCGGCTGCCGGGATCAACGAAAAAATAATCAATACGCCAGCCGATGTTGCGCTCGCGGGCATTGCTGCGATAGCTCCACCAGGAGTAGCGGCCGGGTTCCTGGTGGTAGGCGCGGAAGGTGTCCAGCCAGCCCGCATGGATATAGGCGTCCATCCAGTGCCGCTCTTCCGGGGTAAAGCCGGCATTGTTGACATTGGCGGCGGGATTGGCCAGGTCTTTTTCGGTGTGGGCGACATTGAAATCACCGCAGATAACCACCGACTTTCTCACCGCCAGCCCCTGCACAAACTCCTGCAGGGCCAGATTGAACTCCCCCTTTAACTCGAGGCGACTCAGATCATGGCGGGAGTTGGGAAAATAGCAGTTCACAAAGTAGAAATCGGCAAACTCCAGGGTCAGCACCCGCCCCTCGTCGTCAAAGCGGGGGTCACCAATCCCGGCCCGGACGGTCTCCGCCGGGACGCGACTATAGGTGGCAACGCCGGAGTAGCCTTTTTTCAGGGCCGGATGGAAATATGCGGTGAACCCGGCCATCTCCCGCACCGAATCCGGCAGCTGCTCCGGCATCGCCTTGATCTCCTGCAGGGCCAGGATATCCGGGGCCAAATCGCCCACAATCCCGGCAAATCCGTTCTTCGCCACCGCTCGCAGGCCATTGACATTCCACGAGATCATCCGCTTGATCGGGGTGGTGGGCACCACCTTCCCGGCATCCTGCTGCTTCGGCAGGGCCCGCAATTTTCGCGGGGTCACACCGATACGGGGACAGAAAGAGGCCAGCACGCAGCGTTCACAGTGCGGCCCCACCGGTCGGCAGGTTCCCTGGCCAAAGGCCACCAGCAATGAATTCACCCGGATCCAGTGGCGTTCGGGAAGCTTTTCCCGGAGGGCCATCTCGGTCTCGAGAGGGGTCGTGGTCTGCACATATCCCCAGATATTCATGATCCGGTGGACATGGGTGTCCACACAGATGGCCGGCTTGTGGAAGGCCACGGCCCGCACCAGATTGGCGGTCTTGCGACCGACACCGGGCAGGGTGATGAGCTGGTCAATCTCATCGGGGACCTGAGAGGCGAAGTTCTTCTCCAGAACCCCGGGCAGAGCGGCCAGGTAGGCGGCTTTGTTCTTGTAAAAGCCCACCGGATAGATGAGTTTTTGCAGGGTCGGCTCATCCAGTGCGGCCAGCTCCTGGGGAGTGGCGGCGCGGGCAAAGAGACGGGCGGCGGCCTGGGCGGTGACCTCGTCTTTGGTTCTGGCGGAAAGGATGGTGGCCACCAGAACCTTGAACGGATCATGGGTCTGGACGGCAATCAGATCCACCACCGGAACCTGGTAGTTCTGGACCTCGTGTTCGAGGATCTGGAGGGCTTTCTCAATATCAAAGGTCATTGGGGGGGCTCACTGGCGGCCATAAGGGCCTGGAAGAATTTCACGAGGTAAAGGCGTCCTGGCAACTCCGCCCGTTTCTTCAAGGGATTCATAGAACCCCAGTTTGAATTCCATGTCAACAGGAGGGTGGGCCGAGGATGGGATGAGCGGCCACGTTTCTTCACCACCTGAACCGAATTGGAACTTGTGTCCTTGCCGCCTGCATGGTATAGATTTTTTTCGTTTTTGGGCAGAAAAAATCAAGAAAAAAGATGGACATTCAAATCAGCATATCACCAGTTTCCCTTTGAGGATACGATAATGAAATTTCGCTTTCCAGTGGTCATTATTGACGAGGATTTTCGTTCCGAAAATGTCTCCGGCTCCGGCGTGCGCGCACTGGCCGAGGCCATTGAACATGAAGGGATGGAGACCCTGGGGATCACCAGCTTTGGCGACACCGCGATGATCGCCCAGCAGCAGAACCGGGCCTCCTGCTTTATCCTCTCCATCGATGATGACGAGTTCTCCGATGAAAGCCATAAAAAAGAGGCCATCGACAAGCTGCGCATGTTTGTGGGTGAGATTCGCCGGCGCAACGAGGATATCCCCATCTTCCTCTACGGGGAGACCCGCACCTCGCGCCATATCCCCAACGATGTGCTTAAGGAACTGCACGGATTTATTCATATGTTTGAAGACACCCCGGAATTTGTGGCGCGGCACATCATCCGTGAGGCCAAGGTCTACCTGGACAGCCTGGCGCCGCCGTTTTTCCGGGCCCTCACCGGCTATGCCGCCGATGGCTCCTATTCCTGGCACTGCCCCGGTCATTCCGGCGGCGTTGCCTTCCTCAAAAGCCCGGTGGGTCAGATGTTCCACCAGTTCTTCGGCGAGAATATGCTCCGTGCCGATGTCTGCAACGCCGTCGACGAGCTGGGCCAGCTGCTGGATCACACCGGCGCGGTGGCCGCCTCGGAACAGAACGCGGCCCGCATCTTCGGCGCCGATCATCTCTTTTTTGTCACCAACGGCACCTCCACCTCCAACAAGATCGTCTGGCATGCCAATGTGGCCGACAACGACATCGTGGTGGTGGATCGAAACTGCCACAAGTCCGTCCTCCATGCCATCATCATGACCGGGGCGGTGCCGGTGTTTCTCATGCCCAAACGCAATCATTACGGCATTATCGGGCCGATCCCCAAGTCCGAATTCCTGCCCGAGACCATCGCCGCCAAGATTGCCGCCCACCCCATCGCCAAGGATCTGGGGAGCAAGCCGCAGATGCTCACCCTCACCCAGTCCACCTATGACGGAATCCTCTACAATGTCGATACGATCAAGGAGATCCTCGGCACCAGCATCGAGAATCTGCACTTCGACGAGGCCTGGCTGCCGCACGCCACCTTCCATGAATTCTACGCGGGGATGCACGCCATTGGCCGTGACACCCGCCTTTCCGAGGGCCCCATGGTCTATGCCTGCCAGTCAACCCACAAGCTGCTGGCGGGATTAAGCCAGGCCAGCCAGATCCTGGTGCAGGAATCACCCACCCGACGCCTGGACCGAGACCAGTTCAACGAGGCCTACCTGATGCATGTCTCCACCAGCCCCCAGTATGCGATCATTGCCAGCTGTGATGTGGCGGCGGCGATGATGGAGCCGCCGGGCGGAACCTCGCTGGTGGAGGAGTCCATCCTCGAGGCCATGGATTTCCGCCGCGCCATGCGCAAGGTGGACGCGGAGTTTGGAGATTCCTGGTGGTTTAAGGTCTGGGGCCCGGAAGAGCTGGCCGAAGAAGGGATGGGCGAACGCGAGGACTGGATCCTGCGGGCCAGGGAGACCTGGCATGGTTTTGGCAAACTGGCCGATGGCTTCAATATGCTCGACCCGATCAAGGCCACCATCATCACCCCCGGTCTGGCGGTGAACGGGGATTTTGCCACCACCGGCATCCCCGCCGCCATCGTCACCCGCTACCTGTCAGAACATGGCGTTATTGTTGAAAAAACAGGCCTGTACTCGTTTTTCATCATGTTCACCATCGGCATCACCAAGGGACGATGGAACACCCTGGTCACCGCCTTGCAGCAGTTCAAGGATGACTTTGACCGCAATGCCCCCCTGTGGCGGGTGCTTCCCGCCTTTATCACCAAATGTCCCCGCTACGAGCGCATCGGCCTCAGAGATCTGTGCGAGTCCATCCATTCCATGTACAGGGAAAACGATGTGGCCCGATTGACCACCGAGATGTATGTCTCGCACATGGAACCGGCCATGAAACCGGCGGACGCCTACGCCATGATGGTGCATAACCAGATTGAGCGGGTGGAGATCGATGACCTCGAGGGCCGCATCACCAGTATCCTGCTGACCCCCTATCCGCCTGGGATTCCCCTGCTGATTCCGGGCGAACGGGTCAACAGGACCATTGTCGAATATCTGAAATTTGCCCGCAGTTTTAATGAAAGGTTCCCTGGCTTTGAAACGGATATCCACGGGTTGGTCAAAGAAGAGAAAGACGGCAAGGTGGTCTATGCCATGGACTGCGTCAAGGTCGAGGGGTAAAAAGCAAAGGGGCCGGATCAGCCTTCAGGCTGGAGCCGATATGGCGAGACGGATTCCCCCTGAGCCCCGCGCAATGCGGAACCCAGAGAGACACTGCCTGTCAAGCCAGGGTTGACAGGTCGGCAATGGACTACCAGTTTTCACCCAGCAGTTCGAAATGGGCCTGGGGATGATCGCAGGCCGGACATCTTTCGACGGCCTTGGTGCTGGTATGAATATACCCGCAGTTGCGGCAGCGCCAGGTGACCTTCTCTTCCCGCTGAAAGACGCGACCGGCGTCAATGTTGGCCTTTAACTCGAGATAGCGTTTTTCATGCTGCTTCTCGGCCACGGCAATGGCTTCAAAGATAACGGCGAAGGTTGGAAAACCCTCTTCCCTCGCCACCTTGGCAAAGCCTGGATACATGGTGGTATGTTCGTAATTTTCCCCACCGGCGGCTTCCATCAGATTCTCCGCCGTGGTTCCAATGACCCCGGCCGGGAAGGCGGCGGTGATTTCCACCTCACCACCCTCGAGCAGTTTAAAAAGACGCTTGGCGTGTTCTTTTTCCTGATCGGATGTCTCTTCAAAGATATGAGAAATCTGCACATACCCTTCTTTCTTGGCCTGGGCGGCAAAATAGGTGTACCGATTCCGGGCCTGTGACTCTCCGCAAAAGGCGGTCAAAATGTTTTTTTCGGTTTGGGTTCCTTTCAAGCTGGCCATGTGATGATCTCCTCTATTGATGGTTTACGTATTTCTTTCGAGGAAAGACATTTCCCCCGAAGTTTCTGGTCAATTCGTATAACTAGAGCTTCTTTCCTGCTCGAATCCAAGGGGCCGGTCCGCGTGCCCAAAAAGAAGCAGATGCACAGAACAGTAAAAAACCAGGCCTTGATTATTCCTCCCGGTCCGCCAAAAAAAGCCCTTCTACTCTGCCTTTTTCTTCCCTTGCAGGGCCTGACACTTCCGGCAGGTGCCGTAAATGGTGATGCTCTTATTTTTTATCGCGCCCCATTGCCGGATATCCTCGGGGACAGCGAGGGCATCAAAGGAGCTCCACTGAAAATCCATGATCTCCCGGCAGGTGTCGCAGATGAGATGGTGATGCTGCTGCATCTGCGCCTCGTAGTGAGCCTGGCTGTCCACCGTCTCCACCTTCTTGATCAGGTGATGCTGCTCAAAGGTGGTCAGGGTCCGATAGACCGTATCCAGCGACAGGGTCGGCATACTCCGGAGCAATCGCTTGTGCAGAGTCTCCGCCGAGGGATGATCGGTGGCCTTTGCCAGTTCTCGATAAATCTCCAGCCGTTGATGGGTCAGCTTGAGATCGGCTGCCCGGCAGGACTCCTCAAAGGATTCCATCTGGCGCTGGAGGACATGGTTGCATTGATCGTTATCAGGCATGGTTATCAGACATCGCAAAGATAAATAAGAACAATTCTTAAGTCCAATAATATACTATTTATTGAGATTGTCAAACAGTTTTTTCCAGACAAAAATCGTTGCCGCCCCCGCCCCCTCGGAGCCAATTCCGCCATTTGCAGCGAAACCGGCCCTCATCCCCATTCTTTCCCGCCTTGATTTTTCAGGGAAAGCAACCTATACTTCACCATATCGCCATATAACGATACAGATCCACAAACCATCAAGGAGCACCGCCATGAAATCGTTTATCCGGGTAATGAAGGCGCTGTCCGAACCCAATCGGGTGAGGATGGTCAAGCTCCTGGGCCGCCGGGAACTTTGTGTCTGTGAATTGCAGCATCTGTTCGGGCTTGCCCAGTCCACCGTCTCCAAGCACCTGAAAATCCTGGAAGAAGCCGGACTTGTCACCTTTCGCAAGGACGGATTGTGGATTATCTACCGCCTGGGTACGGGGGAAGAATCCGAGGTTGCCCGGGTTCTGCTGGCCCACCTCTCGGGATGGCTGGAAGACGATCCCCAGCTTGCGGCGATGGTGGCCGGCTTACCCCGCCTTGACCGGGGCAGAATCTGCACCCTCAAAGATCAGCAAGAGTCTTCTTCAGGAATAGCAAAATGAAAGCAACCGACGAATCAAAAGCCTGCCCCTGCAACCTGTCCGGATTTCCGCAAAAGTCAGACCAGATCAACAAAAAGATCTCCCCCCGGCAAATACTCCTGGGACTGATCGGCCTGGTGGCTTGGGTTCTTATCTACCGCCGGCTTGAGCCCTTTTCCCGTTTCTTCGCCTATGACCTGCTCCATCTGGAACCGGGCAGCCATCTGGGAGATGCGGTCCAGTTTTTCGTTTACGATACCCCCAAGGTCATGCTGCTGCTCACCCTCATCGTCTTTCTGGTGGGGATTATCCGTTCTTTCTTTACCCCTGAACGCACCCGCAGTATCCTTGCCGGCAAGGGGGAATCCCTGGGCAATATTCTGGCCGCTCTCCTTGGCATCGTCACCCCCTTCTGCTCCTGCTCGGCGGTGCCGCTGTTCATAGGCTTTGTCCAGGCAGGGGTGCCGCTGGGCGTGACCTTCTCCTTTCTCATTGCCGCCCCCATGGTCAATGAAATCGCCCTGGTTCTCCTCTATGGCCTTCTCGGCTGGAAGGTGGCGGCCCTCTATCTCGTCACCGGTCTTGCCGTGGCCATCGGCGCCGGCTGGGTCATCGGCCGTCTGCACCTCGAACACCATATCGAGGACTGGGTGCAGGAACTACGCATGGGGACGCAACTGATGCCCACCGTCCGCCTCACCTGGAGCGACCGCATTGATTCCGGACGAACGGCGGTCAAGGATATCGTCGGCAGGGTCTGGCCCTATGTGCTGGCCGGGATCGGCGTCGGCGCCCTTATCCACGGCTATGTGCCGGAAGACTTTATGGCCGGGATCATGGGCAAGGACGCCTGGTGGTCGGTGCCGGCAGCGGTGTTGATCGGCATTCCCATGTACTCCAACGCCGCCGGGATTGTCCCGGTGGTCCATGCCCTGCTCGAAAAGGGGGCCGCCCTGGGCACCGTCCTCGCCTTTATGATGAGCGTCATCGCCCTGTCACTGCCGGAAATAGTGATCCTGCGCAAGGTCCTCAAACCCCGGCTCATCGCCGTTTTTGTGGGAGTGGTGGGCAGCGGCATCCTGCTGGTGGGCTATCTCTTTAATATCCTGCTGGAAATATGAGTTGCCGCCGAGGAGCCGTTCAGCGGTGAGCGCTGATGCCTTCGGAAATAATGGACACGACCAGCGTGTTCATGCTCACGCCTTCCTGCGTCGCCCTTGCCGCAAGGCGGGTGTGCAGGCTCTTGGGCAGACGAGCGACGAAACGCCCGGATTCCCCGCCGCTGCCTGGTTCAGGGATCGGGTCGCCACATTCCTCAGCCACTGCAAGCCATGCCCTGGCTGCCTCGTAGCCATCGGCTATCGCTTCTTGCGGGGTCTCTCCGTCACCCATGCAGCCGGGTAAGTCGGGGAATATGGCCAGCCATCCGCCTCCGTCTTCCGGGGAAAGCGGGCGGACTTCAACGGGGTATCTGGTATGGTCGATCATGATTCGTCTCCTTTGCCGGTCTTGATAAGACGCACAAGATTTTTAATATACACGGCCTTGATGGGCCGATGGGCGGGGATGCTGACCTTTTTGCCGTTCTGGTGGCGCACGATGTGGTGGCTTCCACCGGGACAATGCACACACCCAAGATATGACAGATTAACCAATCGCCACAACTCATGCAAGGAACCGGAATCTCGAGGCGCATACATTCCTGCTGGGCAGAGGCAGCAGGATACCACTGCTGGATTCATTGTTCTCATTTTCATTGATTGACATCCCGGCCCCTTCAGCTTAGATTAGTCCGCGTATGAACTAACACCATACAATCATCAAAATATAACGAGGCGCCCCAATGCACGTAGGTATCCATGAAGCAAAGACCAACCTCTCGCGGCTGATTCCAGCAGCGCAAAGCGGCGAGGATATCATCATCACCAAGGGTGGAAAACCCGTTGCCCGACTGATCCCCTACACGGAAGTACAAACCAAGCGCCCGCTCGGTCTCTTCCGGGGAAAAGCAACCATCCACGGTGACCTGCTGGAACCGCTGCCGGAAGATGTCATCGCGGACTTCTGGCCAGGCCGGCTTGACAAATGACGTTTCTTCTCGACACCCACACGTTTCTCTGGCTGGCGATTGAACCGGAAAAGCTTTCGCCTGCGGTCCTGAACCTTGTCGAACAAGGCAACACGAAACTGCTGCTCAGCGCGGCCAGCGGCTGGGAAATCGCCCTGCTCGTCAAACTTGGCCGGATTGTCCTCCCGGAATCTCCGGAGATTTTTATCCCAGGGACAATGCAGGCCCTGCAGGTCACACCCCTGCCCATCGGCTTTAGCACCGCCATCGCCGCAGCCTCCCTGCCCCTCATTCATCGAGATCCCTTTGACCGCATTCTTGCCGCTGAGGCCCTGCGAAACAATATCACCCTGCTGAGCAAGGATACAATCATTCCCAGGTATGGAGTTCGGGTGGTTTGGTAAAGCGAAAAAGCTAATCGCACCCTCTTCCTCAAATTTTGAGTTCATCCCCACTGGCGTGGGGAACATACGATGTTTCTTTGACCTTCTTTTCTTCAGGCTCTATCCCTTTCCGTGAGACGGGCTGCATAAGCTTAGTGATAGAGCGGGGGGGCGACAAAGAGGATCGCTTCAAGATTCAAATATTCCAGCCGGCAGGCTTCACCGTCGGCGCCAGTTGTTGCATTGTTGGCAACAACTGCCGCCCGCAGAACGGCAGATCGTCCTTGCCATACACCAGCCCAACTGCTCCCCCCGGATCAACCATTGACAACCCCGCCCCTTCACTGCTATCATAGTCTTACCAATTTCTTACCGCCCCGATGAACGGGATAAGGGGCCGTAACGAAATGGAAAAAACAAATTATTTCGTAACTGCCCGCAAGGAGACCGCCATGTCACAGACGATCCTTTCCAGCAAAGGTCAAGTCATTATCCCCAAACCCATCCGCAACGCCCGTCACTGGAAGCCAGGCCAGCAATTAGAGGTCATCGAATCCGGCGACGGCATCCTGCTCAGACCGGTAAAACCATTCCCGGCAACCACCTTGGACGAGGTCACGACCTGCCTGAACTATCAGGGTGAGCCTCAAAGCCTCACCAGCATGGAAGAGGCAGTCCGGCAAGGCGCCAAGGAGGCCGCTCGCCATGATAGCGATTGACACCAATGTCCTGGTCCGGCTGCTCACCCGCGACGACGAGCCGCAGTCCCGGCAGGCCTCCGCCCTCTTTACCAAAAACAAAATCTTCATCCCCGAGACTGTCATTCTGGAGACTGAATGGGTTCTTCGCTTTGCCTACAAATTGCCGCAGGCCGCGATCCTGGAGGCGCTGCGTAAAACCTTGGGACTGCCCAATGTGCAAACCGCCCGTCCCGGTGTCATCGCCCAGGCCCTCGACCTTGCCGGTCAGGGACTGGACTTCGCCGACGCCCTGCACCTCGCCGCCAGCCAGGAATGCGGTCAGTTCGCCACCTTTGACACATCGTTCATCAAGAAGGCTGACGGACCGACCGACTGCAAGGTCCGAACTCCGTGATACAACAGGCGGTTTCCCCGCCTCTCAGTCAGCTCTTCTTGAACCGCTTGCGGCTCTCCGGCTCGGTCAGATACTTTCCCAAAGACACCACCTTTTCTCCAGTTTCCGTCTCCAGCTTTACCCGCGCCTCCCCCGCAATCCGACCACCCTTGCCGGCCGCAACTATAACAGGGCCTCGCCTATATTTTTAAAGGCCGGGCCCATCCTGTCGGCTTTCCTGCTCAGTCGGGTCAGGGCGTCCAAAATCTCGCGGTCATCGATCTTGATGCGAACGGTGAAGGCTCCGGCCATTTGACAATTCTCTCCTTTTATACTATTACAAAGTTTCGATGGTGATGGTTGGGCCGCTGTCCCGATAACCAGCACCTGGAGCCCCTGCTGACGCGGCAGCTTGAGGTCCCATTTTATTTGACGATCTCCGTAAATTAAGCTACGCTGCCCAGACAATGGTTGTGGATTGGCCTCGGACGTACACCGCAACCGGGCGCTCGTGCTGCCGAGGCGGCATAGGGCTCGATTACTCATCTCTTCCCCACAGCAATTTCCCTGATCTCTGTTTATCCAGATAGTTCCGATTTTTAACTGGAATCATGGTCCATGCTTCCAACACACCGTTTCGCACCTGTATTTCCGCCAGCATTGCCCGGGGAAAGCATCGCAGCGTGCCGTTTCACAATTCACGCCCCCCGTGCGGGGGGCGACTTGACCCGTGGTGGTCATGTCGCCGCTCGTCTTGGTTTCAATCCACGCCACCCTCGCCACGGATATCCTGGAGCAGGTCGATCCTTGACGCCTTAGCCACGGTGAACGCCTTGGCATGGGCATCCTGCTGGATCTCGTTCGAGTCCCAGGTGATCTTGTAGCCTTTCGACTGGGGAAATACTTGATGGTCTGTTCAGGTGCCAGGCCGATGGCGTGGGAGAGATTGGGCGCGTTGGTCATTTTTTCCCCTTTCTCTACTTGTTCAGTAATACTTTACAAATTTTACAAAACTGCTTAACGTGGAAGCATGCTAACGATACGAATTACAAAGCAGGCGTTAAAAGTTATGGTAAAAATGCCAAGGGAGACCGCGTCCAGGATTCGGTCAGAGCTTGATGCCATTGCCGCAAGCCCATCGTTATATCGCGGGGACTGGAAGCCGTTGCAAGGTTCCTCTGGATTCTGGCGGCTCCGTGTTGGCAGTTGGCGGGTAATCTGCGAACTGCGAGACGGTGAACTGGTCCTGCTGGTTATCAAAATAGCGCCAAGGGGAGACGCATACAAATGAACGTGCAAATCATCGAAATGAAAGGAAATCCCGCTTTTGCAGTGGTTCCTGTCTCCGAGTGGGAATCACTGCTCGCAAGGCTTGAGGAGTTGCAGGACCTGGCAGACGCCAGAGGGTCGGCAGCAGGGGAGTCTTTTCCCGTGGAGCTGGCTGACCGTTTTCTGGCCGGCGAACCGCCACTGCGTGTCTGGCGTGAATATCGAGGATTCACCCTGCAATCCCTTGCTGAAACCTGTGGCGTTTCCCGACAGATGCTCTCCATGATCGAACATGGCAAGACTGCCCCCTCAGTATCCCTGCTTTCCAGGCTTGCGCAAGCCCTGCGCTGCGACATGGATGATCTTCACTCTTGATATCATCAACTTTCATTTCATCTCCCCTTGCGCTGAAATCCGGCCCCATGCCTCGGCTGCAAACATGGCGCGGTTTAGCAGTTCGGTAAGCGCGTCGGTGTCCAGTTGCGGGTAGGCCATGGCCAGGTCGGTCATGGCGTCGGTGGAGTCGCGTGCCTCCTTGAAGATACGCAGAGCTTCCTGCACCATCGGCTCAAAGGCGATTTGCTGGGTGGTGGTCATATCGGCCTGATCGATGGCATCCTGATCCGGGAAGAGCGCGGGGGCGACCTGATAGCAGATGTAATCGCGGTAGTCATGGCGGTGTTTCAATCCACGCCCCCCTGATCGCGCAGGACGACAAAACCGTGGGTTTCAATCCACGCCCCCCGCGCGGGGGGCGACGGATTCTCTTCCAGCTCCACCTTGAGCGCCACGGTGTTTCAATCCACGCCCCCCGCGCGGGGGGCGACAAGTAATCTGAGGAATCAAAACCGACAGAGGCAAGTTTCAATCCACGCCCCCCGCGCGGGGGGCGACGAAAAATGAGCCTGGCGAGCATCAAACTTTTGCAGTTTCAATCCACGCCCCCCGCGCGGGGGGCGACGATGAGTTTACGTCCCTGGGCAAGCTGCCGGTTGTGGTTTCAATCCACGCCCCCCGCGCGGGGGGCGACTTGGGTGATAGTGTCGGTTCCGGTCAAATTTCCAGTTTCAATCCACGCCCCCCGCGCGGGGGGCGACCCTTTGGTTTGCGAGCAGACCGTGACGGCTTTTGTTTCAATCCACGCCCCCCGCGCGGGGGGCGACGATGTTTTAGGCCTTGGTTGGGCATTTCGTTTTCAGTTTCAATCCACGCCCCCCGCGCGGGGGGCGACTATTTGATTTCGTTTGATAATTTTTACAATATTTGGTTTCAATCCACGCCCCCCGCGCGGGGGGCGACCCACGTTTTTGTCGTTCCTTTACGGCTACCCAATGTTTCAATCCACGCCCCCCGCGCGGGGGGCGACGGACAAGGATATAAAAACAGGTATAAATTTCGATGTTTCAATCCACGCCCCCCGCGCGGGGGGCGACCCGAAAATTATTTTCGAAGCTGCTCCCTACTTGAAGTTTCAATCCACGCCCCCCGCGCGGGGGGCGACTGATGCTGTCCGACTGGACAAACAAGGTTTGGAGTTTCAATCCACGCCCCCCGCGCGGGGGGCGACAAATTGGGGAGTAACATCATCCCGATTAACACCGCGTTTCAATCCACGCCCCCCGCGCGGGGGGCGACCGAAGCATTGACGTAAGTAGCGTTTACCGTCCCTGTTTCAATCCACGCCCCCCGCGCGGGGGGCGACTTCCTCGGGGATTGCGGCCAAGGAAATCTTGTCGGTTTCAATCCACGCCCCCCGCGCGGGGGGCGACCATCCCTGGTTTGCGGTATGGCCAGCTGGATCTCGGCGTTTCAATCCACGCCCCGCTCATTGTCGACCAGGAGCAGCCAGGCTCTGTTTCAATCCACGCCCCCCGCGCGGGGGGCGACCAGCCACAACCACAAGAACAATCACCACCGGGGGCAGTTTCAATCCACGCCCCCCGCGCGGGGGGCGACTTGCTTTTTCCGCCATGCTCAACCGCATAAATCAGTTTCAATCCACGCCCCCCGCGCGGGGGGCGACAAGGACAAAGGCAATAGCACAAACAGAGCCAAGAGTTTCAATCCACGCCCCCCGCGCGGGGGGCGACTCAATCGCTGAAAATACTGTTTCCTCATGGCGTGTTTCAATCCACGCCCCCCGCGCGGGGGGCGACCGAGTATTTGAAAAAACACAATCAGGCCTGTATCGTTTCAATCCACGCCCCCCGCGCGGGGGGCGACTTCATCTGCTGCCTTCGACACATTGGAGCACGCCTGTTTCAATCCACGCCCCCCGCGCGGGGGGCGACTGATTCAGGGGTCAGAGGAGGTGGATCATGGCTGTTTCAATCCACGCCCCCCGCGCGGGGGGCGACTTCATATCAGCGAATAAACCTCAAGGAGGAAGTATGTTTCAATCCACGCCCCCCGCGCGGGGGGCGACGTGAAAACTACGCGCTCACAGCTGGCTGGCGGAGTTTCAATCCACGCCCCCCGCGCGGGGGGCGACCATCCCCGGTATCTCAGCAGTACATAGATACCGGGTTTCAATCCACGCCCCCCGCGCGGGGGGCGACTTCATTTCAACATCTTAAATCAATCCATATTTAAAGTTTCAATCCACGCCCCCCGCGCGGGGGGCGACCGTCCTTCACCTCCTGGTTCTGCACGATCATGCAGTTTCAATCCACGCCCCCCGCGCGGGGGGCGACGCCGTTGATGGCCACGGCAGAACTCAATGACGTGTTTCAATCCACGCCCCCCGCGCGGGGGGCGACGCAGTGCAAATACCAATTTGTTGCCAACAACATGTTTCAATCCACGCCCCCCGCGCGGGGGGCGACTGATTCGCAGGTAAAACATTGGTATGGCGGGCTAGTTTCAATCCACGCCCCCCGCGCGGGGGGCGACTTACGAAAACGACTCTCAATCTCAACGTATGATCGTTTCAATCCACGCCCCCCGCGCGGGGGGCGACAACCGCCCATTGTGGGCAAAGGGGGGTGTGTGATGGTTTCAATCCACGCCCCCCGCGCGGGGGGCGACCTCAACCAGATCCAGAGGGGGGCCGCAAAAATCCTGTTTCAATCCACGCCCCCCGCGCGGGGGGCGACGGGACGACGACGCCTGGGCGCAGGAGTATGAGCTGTTTCAATCCACGCCCCCCGCGCGGGGGGCGACGGGCCTACGTCATCGCCGACAACAAGCTCGCTGAGTTTCAATCCACGCCCCCCGCGCGGGGGGCGACAGCGGCTTTTAATCGTTTCGGAAAAATTAAGGGGTGTTTCAATCCACGCCCCCCGCGCGGGGGGCGACTATGATAGGGCGATAAAGCCAAAATGTTTCACGTGTTTCAATCCACGCCCCCCGCGCGGGGGGCGACATCGGGCCGGCGCCATCTGGGGCCGGGTCGAGTGGTTTCAATCCACGCCCCCCGCGCGGGGGGCGACGCCACCAGCAACCTAATCGATCAATCCGGGATGCTGTTTCAATCCACGCCCCCCGCGCGGGGGGCGACATAAATTGACATTAAAGTCATGGTGTCCAACATTGTTTCAATCCACGCCCCCCGCGCGGGGGGCGACTGGAGATTGACTGCCCGATGTAATGAGTACCACTGGTTTCAATCCACGCCCCCCGCGCGGGGGGCGACGCCCTGCTCACCGACCGCATGTCCGGCCCTGCCGGGTTTCAATCCACGCCCCCCGCGCGGGGGGCGACAGGCCACAGCCAGGGAACTGGCAATGGCCCGGCAGTTTCAATCCACGCCCCCCGCGCGGGGGGCGACCTGGAGCTGATCGGTAAAAGCTCCAGCCTGCGCCAGGTTTCAATCCACGCCCCCCGCGCGGGGGGCGACTGGTGGTAATGGTTCTCAGATCAGAGAGGTGATACGTTTCAATCCACGCCCCCCGCGCGGGGGGCGACATCTCGCAACGAGGGACACAGACCCCATTAATACGTTTCAATCCACGCCCCCCGCGCGGGGGGCGACGTATCTTTCCAGCCGTCCGGTTGACTCGGTTATGCCGTTTCAATCCACGCCCCCCGCGCGGGGGGCGACGAGTAATGGGTTGGCGTTGGGGCCTGAGTTGGTGGTGTTTCAATCCACGCCCCCCGCGCGGGGGGCGACGCAGCTACTATCACTGTGAGTGATTATGCTTCAGGTTTCAATCCACGCCCCCCGCGCGGGGGGCGACGTCAAAAATGGAATCAGGATAAACTTTCCTTGAACGTTTCAATCCACGCCCCCCGCGCGGGGGGCGACCTGATGCGGTAATGATTTTGCAATGGCTTTGCCAGTTTCAATCCACGCCCCCCGCGCGGGGGGCGACAAAGGAGGGGGTTTTTGAAGAATAAGGGAGATTGTTTCAATCCACGCCCCCCGCGCGGGGGGCGACAACCTACAAGGTATTGAGGAAACAAAAAAATGGCTGTTTCAATCCACGCCCCCCGCGCGGGGGGCGACGATCAATATCGGCTGATCCGGATATAGCGATCCAGTTTCAATCCACGCCCCCCGCGCGGGGGGCGACGTACGATCTGGTCTTTCATCCTTTCAACTTTGAGGTTTCAATCCACGCCCCCCGCGCGGGGGGCGACTCCCGTTAATTTTTGTCAATTTTACTGATGACCCGTTTCAATCCACGCCCCCCGCGCGGGGGGCGACCTGCACCACCAGATCGGCGCCATGGTTTTTGAACTTGTTTCAATCCACGCCCCCCGCGCGGGGGGCGACCTCAGGGGTGGTGAGAATCCCCATCAAAAAAAGGAGTTTCAATCCACGCCCCCCGCGCGGGGGGCGACGCCCTGATGACGGCGCAAATTGTATTGATTCAGTGTTTCAATCCACGCCCCCCGCGCGGGGGGCGACCGCCTCCTCAGGAAAGCTGGTGCAGATCGAGGTGGTTTCAATCCACGCCCCCCGCGCGGGGGGCGACAGCTCTGGTCGCTGCTGATCAAACCGAAGAGACAGTTTCAATCCACGCCCCCCGCGCGGGGGGCGACGGCGACCGTAGGATCGAGAGGTTTCTGTCCTATGTTTCAATCCACGCCCCCCGCGCGGGGGGCGACCACGTCATAATGATCTCCTGCCGCCATGCAGAGGGTTTCAATCCACGCCCCCCGCGCGGGGGGCGACACGCGTACACATCAAACGCCGAACAACAGTTTGATGTTTCAATCCACGCCCCCCGCGCGGGGGGCGAC
>JACDZJ010000127.1_pt1 | contig 35192 bp, 28 predicted proteins | sample 7365721 | NCBI WGS metagenome assembly JACDZJ01 (sample SAMN15143480, study PRJNA637477) | pond metagenome | biome: freshwater wetland ecosystem [ENVO:00000243]; feature: pond [ENVO:00000033]; material: pond water [ENVO:00002228]; isolation source: pond water containing pink berries ... | reverse complement strand
TGGAATTATGTGATTAACTCCAGTTTGTAAAGTTTAATTCGTTACAATTACTAAAGCTGTGATGTATTAGAAAAAGTCCACAATTGTTTACCATCGTGATCGTAAGCATAAACATTCCCACCTGATGTGGTAATAAACGATTCATCAAATCCATCATTGTCAATATCGGCAACAGCCAAATCAAACGGAAAATCTTTATTGTTTTCGTTTTTCCATAACAATTCACCTTGCCTGTTATGACAATGTACAGCACCATTGAATGCAGCCGAAATAATTACTCTTAATCCGGAGCTATTGACAGTTGCTGGCTTTAAATGATAAACTGAATAACCTCCCTGTCGAAAATGAAAACAAAGCAGGAGTATCGTCTGCATTGTTGGTTGCAAAAAGTTTTTTGCTATTTGCTGAGCTAAAACTCAACAGTAGTATTATAAAAAAAACAATTAATAATCTCATTATTTATTTTATCTTTATTATAATTATGTTTTCGATTGAATATTTATCGTGCAATATTGTTTAGGTGTTCAACTAATTTCCGAAGTCCAGATTCATCTGTAAATTTCACTTTGTTAGATTTAATAAACGATTTAATTTCTTTTTCATAATCTACAAATATTTTCCGCAAACTCTTTTCATTTTCTATTTGGTAATATTTATTGTTAAATCTAATCCAATAATGTGTGTTATCTTCAATAGAATATTCAGCCGGTAACTTTAAATTATACACCAATCCTGAACTGGAAAGTGTACTCATTTTAGATGTTGAAGAGATGAGGGATGTTCCACCATAGCCAACCTGATTGCCTTTTGTCTCCAATTCACTTTTATGCTGTATGAAAAGTGATATTTTTCCTGCAAGTAGTTGTTCGAAAAAAGCTTTATCTTTTGGAATATAGATATGTTTGTTTATAATTACCGAATCGATAGTTTCAATTTTATCCAATGCTAAATTTGTTCCATTATTCATAAATATCATTTCTTCGGTCAAAGTGTTATAATTCAATAAGGTAGAAAAGGAATTGCCATCTTTTTGCTTCACATTACCTAGAATAAAATCTGCAAAAACATAATGCGACACATTTTCTTCATCTTCCTGTGCGCTTAAATCTGTTCCTGTTAAAAAAAATAACAAAATTATGATTTTCAAATTTTTCACCCACAATATTTTAAATAAATGGTAATATAATTGTCTGTTCATGATTTATTTTTTAATTAATTTTGAGTAAAAAGTTTGTTTGTTGTTTTTCAATAAAATTAAATACATTCCTTTAGTAAAGTTAGTTTTAATTGTGGCCACATCTGAGTTTAAGAATCCGGAACTAATATTTTTTCCACTTATATCAAAAATATCATAATACGTTTCTTCGTTGTTTGATGTGTTTTGTAGGGTAATATAATCAATACATGGATTAGGAAATAATTGAAAACCAATATTATTTCCTGTTGAAATATCTTTTAATGCATTTACATTATACTTTTCGAGATACAATCCATCTCTTAATCCCAATGTTACTTTTTCACCTACAATACTTCCATTATTCGTTGTTGCATCTTGTTGTGTTGTTGCTTTAATCCGTTTGAATCCAACTCCCGGAGCAATTTTTGACAAATCAAACTCATACGAGTTATCGGAAGGATTTGCAAGTACTATCCCATTGTCAAACAATCTATATGTAGCATCGGGGTATGCATGTGCTGTTAAGTTTAATAGTACAACTGTCTGATTTCCTTCTACTTCGAAGGTTACATTTACTGTTGTACATGTTATACCTCTGAATGATAATTGATTATTGAATGTACGAGTATTGATATAAAATTCCTGATCAGGGCTACCTGAGCTTGCTTTTAATGATACAAAACGAGCATATTCCGAAGCATATCCAGTCATTTAAGTACCGTACATATCAAATGAAAGGAATAAATCTTGACCATTACATGGAATGTCATTTATTGTAAACCTAATTACATTTGCAACAGATGAATTAGATGATATTGCAATACCATTTGTTATTTTTGTAAAATTACACTGTCCATCTCCTTGAAACTTCTGTAAAAAATTTTCTGCAATTGTTTTTCCTTCGGAGTTCAACAAATCGGGTTGTTGCTGAGCCAGATAAACAGTTGGCGTTGTTGGATTTCCCAACCAATTTCGCTTATTTTCAATCCCTTTTACCATTTCATCCCAAATTGGATACAAATTTCCAGAAACAGGTCTTGGCATACTTGTGGGGTGAACAGATAAAGCATTAACAGTAAATTGAGCAGCGGCAAAAACCAATCTATGTATGTTAAAAGGTATTGCTAAACCAACTGTTCTGGAATCACCTCCTACTTTGTGAACAAAATAACTGAAAGTAGGTAAATAACCATTGGTTTTCCACAAATTACGCAAGTTAACACCGCTCGAATAATAAGTCAGATCCATATCTTCAAATTTGGGCCACCATTCACTTTCGCTCCCGTTAAGAATTGTAAAACTACGCTGATGATTTTTATTTGCAGAATCGCCCATTAAAAGTTTATTGGGACTTATGGCAGTACGCAATCTTTTATGAAAATTATACAATCCAATTCCAAATTCATTTTTACCATTGAAGGAACCGCCATCCACTAAGCCATCACCATTCGTATCAAATCCTCTAATATTTGTATTTGCCGATGTAGGAGTACTGTAACATAAATCAAAGTCAAGTCCATCAAAATTCTCCAACTCACCACCGGGAGCAAAGTAAGCAGTAATTTTATCGTATAAAATATCGACATTGGGTTTGTTTTGTTTGTCTTTCGGACAGGTTGTAGAAAAATTTATTGTCCACGAAATAGCACCAGTACCAGGGTATCCCCAATCCCAGTAAGCATATGATGCAGCCCAGACTTTGTTGGCAAGAAAAGTTTTTGCAGAAGTGTTATATTTAGCTCTGATAACTTTAATTGTACTATTGGTTGTATTTACTTCTGTACATTTAACTTGCTCACATATATTCCAGTTAGGTTTGTTATCAGTACCAATTTCACATAAGGCAATATCATCGTTTGTTTTATATAAACTTGGGATTGTAACCGGAATTATTGTTTGAGTTGCATTTATATCGGAAGTTATTTTTGAACCTTCAAAATAGACCCAATGACCATCATAAAAATCGGAACGAGTAAACGGATCGTATCGACATGGAGCCTCAGCAACAACACTACCTTGAATAAAAAGATAAGTAAATTTTTCAGGATGTCTTCTTTTAAAATCTACAATCTTCATCCAAATATTTGATGGACTACATATTCCATTTAATTTCATCAACTCGTTGTCGAGTTGTTGCTCCGACAGTGATAAATTGTTAATAAAATCGCGTACATGTTGCCAAAACATAAATGATTTTGGATAACCGGCTTTGTTAATTTCTAATTGTTCAGTTGGATTTATAGCATTAAGAATCAAAACAAAGGAGATAAGAAATATTAAGATAGACGAACGTTTCATTATATTTTATTATGTTATAATATTGCCTATCTTATTAAAATTGATTACAAGAAGATACATTCTGATGTCATTGATTCTTGTTATACCTTCGTAAATTTGGAATTCCTTATCCAATTTTCATTGTCAGAAAATAATATTTGTTTCAAAAAAAACTCTTATTCTTTCACTAAAAACAATCCATCGTAAGGTGCCAAAGTAACTTCGGTAACTACTTGTCCGTTGTTTGCCACTTTATCAAGATTTCCTGCTATCCGGCGATATTTACCTTTTAAATCTATAGTTTTCGAAACAGAACTGGCATTTGCCAATACAATTCCGTGTTCAAAATCGCGGCGGAAAATTTCAGCTCCACCTTCGTACAAACCAAGTTGATCGACCCAAATTGGAGTTAATTCCATTCCAACTTCGAAAGTCAGTGTTGTATTCTCTTCTTTTTCTTGCTTCCAAGAAATAACATGTTTATTCCAGCCCGGAGTTATAAAAATATCCTGCGCATATGAACCACATACTATCCTAATTTTACGTGCAGAAACCTCGCTGTTGATAGCAAAGCAAATGGTATATTCTTTTTTAGCCAGTAATGTCAAAGAGCCACAAGAAGCTGATGCTCCATTCATCTGAAAACTTGTATTTGGTTTAACAGGAGTTATCAATAACGATGATTTCCCCTCATAGCTTTTGTTGTTAACTACAGAAGCCGATGCTTTTTTTGTTTTCAGGTTTAACTCATTTGCTAACTCAAAATCGCCAAAAGTCAAAATATTCATTTTTTTTGCAAATTTCGAAGCATCATAAATACGTTGATAAGCTCCTAAAGCTTTCCCAAGCCATTTATCGTTTTTAAGTATATCAATAGTATTTGTTTTAGGAACAGATTTTCCAAAATTTTCACCTTTTTGAATGTAAACTGCATCTTCATCAAAGTAGTGAAATGCATCGTCGAAACCGTTTTGATTACTAAACCAGGCTCCATCAAAAAGCATAGTCATTGCATACGAAAAACGGACTGGTTCATTGCGAGTTTCTCCCGATTTTCCGGGATAAATAGCACTCGCTTCTTTTCCTTGTAAATCTGATACTCGCGGATAAATTTCTCCTTTAGCAGTTTGAGCTTTCATGCCTGAGAAATAAAAATTAAAGTATTTATAGTTTTTTGCTTTAGCGCCGTCTTCGCCAAATTGATGCGACCAGGCTGCTTCCATCTGTGTTCCATTATTAGGTAAGATGCCCCAACTTTCAGCAACACCACCTAAAATTACAGCGTTTTTTCGACCTTTTTTATCAAGATTTGAACGAACACGTTGGTAAAAAACTTCTAATCCTTCGCCCCAATGATTAGTGCCATCAGCAGCAAAACCCCAGTCGGATTTACCATCATTATCTAAATCAGCATTTCTGTTTTTTATCCCTCCACCATCAATAAATGCATTTGGATCAGCATCATACAAAATACCATCAACCTGAACTGTTGTTAGTTTGCCATCAGGGTCTTCGTCATAATTTTCAGCTAACCAGTCGGCTAAGGCTTCGCAAGCCCGCTTCCGATTTGCATCTTTAGGACATGCTGTTGAATGGTTATAAACCCAATTTTTGTTACCAGCTCCGTTTCCAGCTTGATGCATGGCTAAAACAGATCCGGCGGGCCATTCAAAAATTTCGCTTTTATATCCACGTTCATCAATTATCATTTTACCATCAGTTGTTTTAGTTATGCGTAGATGCTCTGCTTTACTCCAGTCGGACTTTGCCTGACGAACTACATAATAATGTGAACCAACTGAAATATTTTCTGCATTTTCAACTGAGAGAGACTGATTTATATCTTTACCTATTGAAACATTTAATATGGTAAAGGGTTTATAAGCCCAATGTCCTGCAAAAAACTGATTGTTTGCTGTTGCCAGTCCTGTTGTATTAAATGGATACCCGTTGCCTTGTTTATCAGGAGCATCCAGTGAACCTTGCCATGCCTGTGGACTGAAAATTCGCAGCAATGAAAGATTTGGATTGATTGCCTGTGCTTTAATAATAGTTTCTACATTCAAAATTTTCGCACAAATCAAATCGTAGCAAGCCATTTGTTCAGGAGTTATTTTACCATTTTTGATGGAACCAATACTCCTTCGCGGATAACTATCGATGCCTGAAAACTTATTGGTTTGAACCCGAACTGCTTTGTTAACTGATGGTTGGTCTTCAAGCCAGTCTAATTTTTGAGCAGATAATTGCGAAATAAACATCAAATTTAGTAGTAATAATACTGATGCGATTAGCCTGAAGCTAATAAGTTGTTCTTTAAAAAATGACATAATAATTGTAGTTTTTAATTTTTAATAATTTTAATATATTTCATTCCGTTTGAACCTGAAAGTTTAGCAAAATAGATTCCGACAGGACTATTTGCTAATTGAGTAACTTCTACACTTGACTTGTTTACAACGTTTTGCGAACAAATTAACACACCATTACTATTGTAGAGATCTAATTTTCGAACATCGATATTGGGTATTAAAATACTAAAATTATGATTAAATGGATTTGGATAAACTGTTATTTGTAGTTCATTAATCTCTTCTACATCTGTAGTTGATTGATTTATTAAAAACAATCCATCATGTGCAGGGATAGTAACTTCGGTAACTACCTGACCATTATTCACTATAGCATCTAAATTACCCAAAATACGTTTATACGGTTTACCCAACACATACGTTTTTGGTGAATAGCTTGCATTTGCCAAAATAATTCCATTATCAAAGTCACGACGTAAAACATCTGCAGAACCTGTATATAAACCGAGTTGATCAATCCACACTTTAGTAAGTTCGGCTCCTACTTCAATTTTTAACCCTGAACTTACACCATTTTTCTCTTTCCAACATAATACGTGTTTGCTCCAACCCGGAGTTAAAAATAATTTTGATGTAAGTGACCCGATAGTAACCCTGATAATGCGACTTGGAGCATCACTATATGCTGCAAAGCACAATGTGTATTCCTGATTCAATGTCAAAGAAACAGCAGGTGCAGTTACTTTTGAACCAGATAATTGTAAATTAGTATTTGGTATTGTTGGGGTTATCAGCAACGAAGCACTTCCTTCGTGTTTCTTATCAGTTACACGGGTTACAGTTGCTGCTGTTGTTGTCCAGCCACTTATAGAAGATTCAAAATTTCCATTTGTAATTTTATTATTAGCGGTCGCAAAAGTTATCGCATCATAAATGCGTTGGTATTGTCCTTTGGCATTACCCAGCCATTTATTATTTGCCCGAATGTCAGTTGTGTTAGATATTAAAACTGACTTACCATAATTTGCTCCTTGCGTGTAAACAGCATCTTCGTCGAAATAATGAAAAGCATCTCCGAAACCATTTTGATTCGAAAACCATGCGCCATTAAACATCATTGTCATAGCGTATGAGAAACGAACTGCCCTATTATCAGATGGACCGGTAGTACCATGATATAATGCACTTGCTTCTTTTCCCTGTACATCAGTTACACGTGGTCCGATAAAACCATGTCCTGTTTGTGCTTTCATACCGCTCATATAAAAAGGAACAAAATCATAAGCATTTGCACCTGCTATAGCTCCATCTTCGTCAAATAAATGCGACCAAGCAGCTTCCATTTGAGCTCCGTTATTTGGTAACACGCCATACGATTCTGCAACACCACCTAATATCACCAAATTGTTTCGTCCCTTGTCATCAATTCCATCTCTAACTCTTTTATAAAATAATTCTAATCCTTCGCCCCAAAAATTAGTGCCATCTATATCATAACCCCAATCGGACACGCCATCATTATCCAAATCTGTATCACGGGTATTGATACTACCACCATCAACAAAAGCAATCGGGTCTGCATCGTATAGAATACCATCCACCGATGCACTGAACTGACTACCAGTTCCTGTCTTATCATAATGGTTAACTAACCATGCTGAAAGAGCATCATTCATCTTCTTTCCATTGCTATCTTCCGGACATTCTGTTGAAAGATTGTAAACAAATAATTCTTTTTCTGGTCCGTTTCCCGTTGTATGCTGAGCAATAACCGAACCTGCAGGCCAAGCCTTAGCTGTACTTTTGTACCCACGTTTATCAAGTGTTAATATGGAACCAATTTTAGTCACATATACATGTTCAGCATCTGTCCAATCGTTTATAGAAGGACGGATCACACAATAAGTACTGTCTTGGATTTTAGAAGTAGCACTTACAGTCATAGTGATTCCTGCTGCAGATGTAATCCCTGCACTTAAAGTTGTATAAGGCTGATATGCCCAATGGCCTGAAAATACCTGATTGTTGGCTGTTGATGGTCCGGATGTGTTAAAAGGATATCCATTGGTTTCTACATTAATATCATCGTTAAAACCTTGCCAAGCTTGCGGACTGAAAATGCGAAAATACGATAAATTGGGATTAATCGCCTGAGCAGCGGCAACAGTAGCTGATGTAGGCTTCTGACATACGATATCAAAACAAGCTAATTGTTGAGCAGTTAAGCCTTTCTTTAAAGATCCCGTACTCTTACGGGGATAACCTGTGAGATTTGTAAACTTGTTAGTTTGAACCCGAGTGATTTTATCAGTTGGGGGTTGATCTTCTAACCAATCCAACTTTTGAGCCGATATTGTTACTGACAGTAACAAGAAAAATAAGAAAACGATAAATCCAAATCGATTAAAGACTAATTTTTTGTCAAGAGATTTCATTTTTTGTTTGTTTTTATTAAAGAATTAATTGAATCAAAGCTAAATTTTAAATAGATTCTTCATAAGTCAAAATATATATAAATTGTGGACAGTAAAAAATGTGTTGTAAAACATAAAAGTAAAATATTTTCAATCTTTTTATGCAATATAAAGTGTCAATTGATTATGAAAATAATTGAATATTAACTCTTTTGTGAGCAATTAGAAAAATGAAGAGTTTTAAAAAATATACGCTTTTGTTTGTAACTACACAGAGGCTGGAAAAGCCATTTTGGTACTCTTAAGCAATAAATGACTTTAAATAAGTTTTAAAATGGATAATTTAGAACCATGCATTAATGTGCAGCAACGTAATGAACTGCGACTATAACCGGACATACTTACAGAGTGCATCGAGACAGGAAAGCAAATTATGCTCCCTATTCCCGCAATTAAGGCAGTTAATATCTAATTTTATGTGTAGTTCTTTGAATTTTCCGATAAAAACTGTTATATTTGTAAAATGTTTATCCATTTCTTATAGTTTCATCTGCTCGATGATTGTTAAAATTAAGAATCGAAAAATAATTGAAATAATGTATAAATTGCAGATTATCAAATATAGTCATTACTTTCTTTAGCCTTATTTGTTGCTTTGGGATTTTTGGCGAATGAAATTTTTTATACAAACAAAGTGTGTTCAGTACCATCGAAATGAATGGTAAGTTTTGCCATGATAGTCACACTGCTTATTAATAATTTTTTTGAGAGTTTTATTTGTTTTGCTTATTCAAATCCAATTTCAATCAATAAAATTAATAAAACATTTTTCTTAAGTTAAAAAAACTATCTTTGCAATTTAAAACCAAATATTCGCAAAAACAAAGTATGATTCACTGACTATACTTAGTAATGCTTTGTTTATCTATCATTTACAATTATGTAACGGGGTTAAGGTAAAGCACAATATGTAGCTTATTTCAAATTAATAATAAAACGCAATGAAAAAAGGAATTCTAAGAAGAACATTTAGTTTAATTATTTTATTTTCTGCAATTTGCAGTTATCAGATTTTTTCTCAAGACAAATTATCACTTATTTTGCAAGAAGAAGTAGCTCGTGAATTTGAAGTTTTAAAACTACAAGAAATACCTGTTTACTATATTGCTTATAGAGTCGATGATGTCAAAAATTATCAAGTAAATGCCCAATTTGGGACATTAACAAACTCATCAACGAACCAAACCAGATCATTAACAATTTCAATTCGAGTTGGAACTCCCCAGTTAGATAATTTCCACAAATTGAGAGATAAAACAGATTATACATCCTTCAGTAGAATTCAACTATCAACTGAAAATAATCCTGATGCAATAAAGAGTTTGATTTGGAAAGCTACAAATGACGCTTACCAAGAAGCAATTTCAAAATTCTCAAAAGTAAAAACCAATGTTGCTATTAAAGTTGAGGAAGAGGATAAAGCTGCAGATTTTACTATGAATGCTCCTTTAAAATTTGAAGAAGAACCATTAAAAAATGATTATATAAAATTTGATACTAAAGATTGGGAAAAACGATTAAGAAAGTATTCGGCAGAATTTCTTAAAGATGAAGACATATTTTATGGCGAAACGAATATAAATTATGAAATACTTCGCAAGTATTTTGTTAGCAGCAAGGGTGATAATATTGTTCAGAACAACACGTCTGTAAATTTATATGTTCAAGGATTTATTAAATCAAAAGACGGTATGGAAATGCCTTTATACAAATCTTTTTTTTCTTATCGCCCTGATTTGCTACCATCCGACAACGATATTATGAAGCAAACTGAATTATAGGTTAAAAACTTAACCGCATTAAAAAATGCACCCGTAGCCGATCCTTTTTCTGGTACGGCATTGCTTTCGGCAGAGGCTGCAGGCGTATTTTTTCACGAGATTTTTGGACATAGAGTTGAAGGACAACGGATGAAAAGTGAATTTGATGGACAAACTTTCAAGAAAAAAGTAAACGAGTTAATTTTGCCCAAAGCATTGAGTGTATATTGTGATCCACTTCAAAAAACTTTCAATGGTATTGCACTAAACGGTTACTACCAATATGACGATGAAGGTACAAAAGCAGAAAAAGTGAACATTGTAGAAAATGGTGTTTTAAAAAATTTTCTAATGTCACGTTCTCCTATCAAAGGTTTTCCGGCTTCCAATGGTCATGGTAGAGCCCAGGCGGGGTTACAACCAATTTCGCGTCAGTCAAATTTGGTGATTGAGACATCAGATTCAAAAACCACAAAAGAACTTCGTGATGAACTTATACGACTTGCTAAAAATCAAAAAGCTGAATATGGCTATTTGTTTCAGGAAGTTACAGGTGGGTTTACTACTACCGGAAGATTTATGCCAAGTGCTTTTAATGTGACTCCAACATTAGTTTACAGGGTTTATGTTGATGGTCGTGCTGACGAATTAGTTCGAGGGGTAGATTTAATAGGAACACCATTATCCATGTTTTCTCAAATTGATATGGCAGGTGGAGATAAAGGTGTATTTAATGGTACTTGTGGAGCTGAGTCGGGGGGTATACCGGTTTCGTGTTGTAGCCCAACAATATTGGTAAAGAATATTGAAACACAAAAAAAAGCCAAATCACAAGTCCGTCCTTACATTTTAGCAAGACCTAACGACAAAAATTAAACTAAGGAACATGAAAACATTAAAATTTCTATTTATTACCGTGATTTATAGCACAATAAATTATGCACTTTTTGCACATGCTAATAAATCTGAAGATTTAATTTTCAAAGCATTAAGCGATGAAATGAATCGCAACTTGACTAATTTAACCTTAAATAACAATAAACCACCCTTTTTCATTGCAAATTATTACAATGATGGACAAGTATATTTTGCAAATGCGTCGTTGGGAGCAATTATTCAATCAAAAGAAAACCCCTTAAAAAATGCTTCATTTAGGTTGTTGGTTGGCAATTACAAGCTAACCGATGAAAATTTTCAAGATGGATCACGCAACTTCGGATCAGGGGGTCCAAGATTAGCAATTCCTTATGATGCTGATTATTTAGCTATTAGGCGATTTTTCTGGTCGATGTTAGACAAATTGTACAAATTATCTATCGAAAAATACAACCAGAAGTTAACAGCTATTAAACAACAAATTGCTGACAATAATAAGGTTCTTGATGACTATACACAAGCAAAACCAATGGTTTTTTTGGAAGATGCTACAGTTTTAAAAGCAGATAAAGTATTCTGGGAGAGATATATCAAAGAAATTTCGTCCATTTTTAAAAAATATCCCAAAATCCAAAGTTCTACTGTAAATCTTTTGTTTGTGAATTCAAATTGTTATTTAATAAATAGCGAAGGGTCAAAAATAAGAAATAATTTAAGTATTGCCGGTATTGCTGTAAACGCAAGTACACAAGCGGATGACGGAGAAATACTTAACGACCATATTTTAAAATTTGCCAAGCTAAATTCACAATTACCTACTTTAGAGGCATTGGCAAAAGAAGTTACAAAAATGGCTGAAGATCTTAATAATCGTTGTACAGCATCAGTAATTAAAGAGGCGTACCAAGGTACAGTAGTTTTTGAAGCAGATGCTCTTGCCGAGTTGTTCAATATCAAGCTGTTTGGAAACAATGGCTTAATAAGTTCGCGTGAGCCAATTTACGCATTAGCTTCGGCAAAGGGCATGAGTAACAAAATTCAAAATAAAATTGGAAAACGAATTTGTAACGAAAATATTTCAATTATTACCGAATCAAAAACCAATAGTTTTGAAAATACAACACTGATTGGCGCATTTAATATAGATGCAGAAGGAGTACAACCAAGCAATGATTTAAAACTTGTGGACAAAGGAATTTTAAATACATTGTTAAGTGATAGAGTTCCAAGCTCCAAAATTAATGAGTCGAATGGGCACTTAAGATTCAATTTAATGGGTGGATATACAAAATCACCTGGAGTAATTAATATTAAGTTTTCAAATGGAGAGAATTATGGCGCACTTATAAAAAATGTAACCTTAGAAACTAAAAAAAACGGTCTTAAATATTATTATATTATCCGAAAACTTGAAACTTCAAATTTTGCAAAGTTCTTTCAACCAGGTAGTTCTGGTCTCCCAAAGCCAGTTGGCATTTATGAAGTTTCGATAAAAACCGGTGAAGAAAAAATGGTTAGATGTGCCAATATTAGTGATTTTCCAATGCTTTCATTCAAATACGTTTTGGGAGGAACTGACGAACAAATACCATATAACTTTTTATCAAATCAACAAATTCCCGTTTCATTTATTGTACCAAAAGCAATTGCATTTAACGACATAAGTATTGAAATAGACAATTCACCAAAAGCAAAACTGCCTATAGTTTCTAGTCCGATAGCTGCAAAATAATCTCTTTTAAATTGCAATTAATGTATGAATAATTTTAGCAATTCAGACCATTAATGAGGGCGTATTGGATTGATATTGGTCTCAATTTAGGTAAAATGGTTGGTTCAAATATAAAACATAATCATTGCCTTACTTCGACATTGGGACTTCCAAAAATGCAAATTTTTAATCAGATTGCTCTATTTGAAATAGAGATTCCATATTTTTGCATTTATGAAATTCTCATCAAAAGTTAATAAGTAGATAAATACAAGATGCTATTCCAAAAGCTGACTTCAAATAGTATATCATTAGATTTATTTCTGGATGTTATGACCATAGTTTTTTATAATTGTGTAAAACTTTGAACAGTTTCACTTTGATTGTAGTTATTGTTTTAGAAATACTTATCACTTTGTCAACAATAAGGTCTATTACTTTAAGCTTCAATAACTTATCCTGTTCTTTTTAAACCTTTTATGCTATAAAACAGTTACAAACATAAGCCTCTATCCTACATGCACTAAATTGAAACATTGGTTTGAGTATATCGTTCCTATAGTAACTGTAAATGCATTTTCTACAACCTACAATCCATGATATTGTTCATAAAACTCTTTAGCTGAGAGTGTAGTATTTGTTATTTATCCTTTTAGTTTATCCCATCTTTAATCATAACGAACTTTTTGTTGATAAATAACTACATTTTAGATTATTAGATTTTTTATAAGAATTTATTGTATACACGTATATTGATGTTTTCCATGTTGATATTGCCACTTTATTATTAAAAAAACATGAGAGAACACAAATTTACTCTAATGATTATTTTTTTCTTTTCGTGCTAATTTAAATCAATTCAAATCAAATCAAAAAATCTAAAAACAGCATTATATTACTATTGTAAAGCAAATTTCAAACACATTAAATAATAACCTAACACTACATAATTCTACTTTGACAGATTAAAGATTAATTTTCAAGGAAAGAAATTTAAAAAGAATAGCAACTCGGATTTAACGAATAAGGCAGATTAAAACTGATATAAATTGAAAAAAATTGAAAAAAAACAGATATAATTCGGATTTAAATTTTGACAAGTCAAAATTAGGATGAAATAAAGATACATTATAACTTCTATCTGCAAATTTCTTTTTTGAAATTTTTTAATCGGTGTATAAATCAGTAATCATATCAAAAAATAATCCGCTAAATCCACGTTATTATTTCGTTTAAAATAAAGCTGTCAAAGTAGAACTTATTAGCTATTTTGAATCATTAAGTTATTTAAATTGTTTTTTTTCAATCTCTTAAAAAACTCAATATTATTTCAAGATTGTTTTGTGTGTTCTAATTTCTTTTTTGCACCAAACTAAAAAAAAATGTATTTTTGTACCCCGAAAGCCCGAATAGGAAAACACCTTATATATAAAATCACACTACATTGGAAGAAGATATACAAATATGGGATAGGTTTAAGTCAGGCGACAAAAGTGCTCTGTCTGAAATTTATTTTCAGCATTTTGATGCTATGTTCCAATATGGAATACGCTTTAAGAATGACCCTGAGTTTATTAAAGACTCAATTCAGGAGGTTTTTATAAAAATTATTCAGGCTAAAGAACGTTTGAATACCACCAACAATATCCGCTATTATTTATTAAAAGCATTGAAAAATGCAATGATAAAAGAGTTAACCAAAAGCAATAAAATAGATTATTTTGAAGAACATCCATTAAAATTTGAAGGTGTTTTTTCATTGGAAGAAGAGATGGCAGATAAAGAAAAAGTGAGCTCAAAAGAAAAAATGCTTGTAAATGCTTTAGGTAGTCTTAGTGCGCGTCAACGAGAAATTATATATTTACGTTATGAGTGTAGTATGGAATATGAGCAGATATGCAATATTATGAAATTAAAAAATGATTCGGCTCGTAAGTTGGTATTTCGTGCTATCGGTTCATTAAAATCGATGCTCGATGGAAAAATAGATCATTTAACGATTTTATTCCTTTTTCTATTTAGTTGATAAATAGGATAAATCACTCCCATAGCGTTGTTTTTAAAATAAAATGTGTTTTATAACACATTTAAGGCTGTCCACAATTTCAATCATTTGTGACTTACTGTTTTTCTTTTGATAATTGAATTATGAAGTTTTTTTTAACTAATGTTTTAAAAAATCGTATAAACTATTCATATTTGTTTAAAATGAAAACATTCATCTCTACGGTACTTCTGTTAAGTATTTTTAGTGCAACTCACGCACAGTATGGTACGCCTCCAGTAAAGGCTCCTTTCGAAAAAATTGATACCTATTGTATAAACGATTGGTGGAATCTTGCAAAATCGATAAAAAATAATCCAAAAAAAATCATTGATGTAGATGTACCTCGGGATCAGGTTATTTGTTTCGGTATTTACACCACTCAAAACAAAGTGATGAAAATGACAGCACAACTTTTTCCATTGTATCCAAACGAAACACGTACTGTACGTTTGGAACTTTTTAAAAACGGTAATTGGGTAGAAGTGGCAAAATCGAAAGTGAATGACTTAGGCTGGTCTGCTTTATTAAGAGTTGAAAAATGGGACGAAACCAAAGATGTAAAGTACCGTTTGCGACATGGACAAAAGGCATTTTACCAAGGCTTGATACGAAAACAGCCAACCTATAAAAACGAAATTGTAGTGGCATCGCTAAATTGTAATTCAAATAGAGAGCGTGATCAGCGTGCTGAGTTTACACGAAATGTTAATTATTTTAATCCCGATTTAGTTTTTTTTGCAGGAGACCAAAGTTACGATCATACCGAACATACTGCAGCGTGGCTTCTTTTTGGTCTTCAGTTTCGCGAGTTGTTTCGTAATCGTCCTTGCATAACAATTCCCGATGATCATGATATTGGTCAGGGTAATCTCTGGGGAGAGGGTGGTAAAATAGCTTCCACAGACAAAGGAAATGATGGTGGTTATTTTTATCATCACGAATATGTTAAAATGGTGGAACGTTGTCAAACATCTCATTTGCCCGATGCGTATGATCCGACACCTGTTAAACAAGGTATTGGGGTTTATTATACAAGCATGAATATAGGTGGCATCGATTTTGCAATTATCGAGGACCGCAAATTTAAAAGTGGCCCCTCTGGCAAAATTCCACAACAAGGACCGCGTCCCGACCATGTACGTGATCCTGAATACGATCCAAAATCGATTGATTTACCTGGTTTAGAATTACTCGGTTCACGTCAGCTTAAATTTCTCAAAGAATGGGGCAAACAATACAAAGGAGTTTCTATGAAATGCGTTCTTTCACAAACAGGCTTTGCGGGCTCTGCACATCGTCATGGTGAATTTGAAAATTACTTACAAGCTGATCTCGACTGTAATAGCTGGCCTCAAACAGGACGAAACGAAGCTTTACGTGCCATAAAGGCTGCCGGAGCTATGCATTTAGCTGGTGATCAACATATTGCAACTTTAGTTCAGAACGGTATTGATAACTTCAAAGATGGACCTTTTACATTTGTAGCACCAGCTATAGTAAATACAGTTTATAAACGTTGGTGGTATCCTTTGGATGAAAAAGCCGGAAAAAACAAAGAACCTAAAAATCCATTACCATTTACAGGTGACTATCTTGATGGCTTTGGAAATAGAATTACTATGCATGCGTATGCTAACATAGAAGGAGCTGATAATCTTCGCGAAGGTTTTGGTATTGTTCGATTCAATAAAAAAGCTAAAAGCGTAACATTCGAAAGTTGGGACAGGTTTACAGATGTAACCAAAGCCGGTGTAAAACAGATGCCCGGTTGGCCACGTACTATACGCCAATCCGGTTCGGGTCAGAATATCACTTGGAAAATTGATCCTTTAAAATAGTGTAAATAAATGAAAAGGAATTGGTTGATTGTTGTTTTGATTATTGTATTGGTTGCGGCTTTGTATTTTATCGAGTTTAGTAAAGTAAGTAATGATAATGTTGGAAATATGCCAACGTTGGACAATCTACAAACTGATGAGATTAATAAAAACTGGGATGCATTTTATAAAGTTAGAGCAACAATTATCGATGGTCAAACAGCCAAATTTTCTATTCCAAAAGAATTAAAAGAACTTGAAGGGAATGAAATCAATCTTTCGGGAGCAGCGGTTTTTTTTGGAAACGGTTGCGAAATGGTTAATGACTCTACAACCAAAATCATGTCATTCTTTTTACTTCCAACTTTAGGTTTGGCTCAGGCCTGCGTTATAGACCCCCAAGAGGCCATGCGCTGGACTCTTATGGTAAATTTGGATAAGCCATGGAAATTGAGCCGAAATGAGATGATAAATACAGAGGTAATAGTTAAAGGAAAATTTAAAATTGACACATCAAAACCCTACGATGCAGCTTTTTTTGTTGAGAATGCAACTGCAAAACTAAAGTAAGAATATGTTAAACACTCTATTCAATACCTTACTCGAATCAGCTCCTTACATTGTATTGGGGTTTTTAATCGCAGGGATACTCAAGTTTTATGTACCTCAAAATGTGTTACAAAAACAGGTGGGTGAAAAATCTCCATTAGCACTTTTAAAGTCAGTTACCATTGGAAGTATTTTACCTTTGTGCTCTTGTGGTACAATTCCACTTGGTATAGGGTTGTTCCGAAGTGGTGCAGCAATGGGCAATATATTTGCATTTATGATTTCTACACCCATTCTTTCGCCTGTATTAATTGCGCTTGCATTATCATTTTTGGGTTTAAAACTAACTTTTACATTTGTTATTGTAGCTGTTGTTGGATCGTACACCATAGGTTTTATTGCCAATCGCCTTTTTAAATCTCCAAATGACAATGAAAAAGGTATAAGTTGCAAGAAAGAATATATGGTTGATGGCAAGGAAAAAAAACAGTCGAAAAACAAGTTTTTCAAAACCCTTAAATGGTCATTTTTCGAATTGGGCGCCGATGTTAGTGTCGATATTACTATTGGTTTAAGCATTGCAGCATTATTACTTACTTTTCTACCAATGGAATGGATTTCATCGTGGTTAGGTCAACAGGATATTTACACGCTTCTTTATGTAATATTATTAGGTATTCCGGTTTATGCTTGTAGTATTCCATCCATTCCGGTTGTGCAAGGTCTTTTGCTCTTGGGAGCTTCTCCTGGGGCAGCCGTTGCTTATATGATAGCCGGACCTGGAACTAATCTGGGTGAATTAAACGCTATCCGTCGGTCAATGGGACTAAAACCATCAGTGTTTTACGCTTTATCGCTTTTTATTATGGCATTGGTGGCAGGTATAGTAACCGACCAGCTTGTTTTTCCCGATTACCAATACCATGCTTACCGCGTTCAGGGCGAATTGATTGTACAACAATGTTGTGTTCCAATAATTTTTGGTGAAGGAATAAATCCAACGGGAATGTCGCCTCAAATACCAGTTTGGCATTGGCCTTTTGGAATAATATTGTTTGGAATAATTATATATGGTATTTATTCAAAATCAAAACATTTTATTGTCAATCCATGCCGAACATGCAATTGGAAGGTATATAACAACGATGGATTCTGTGGTTCGAAATGCCATGTAAGAAGAAATTACGATCTGCTACGAAGATTTATTCCGCGAAAATAAAACAAAATATGTTTTATAACACATTTTAATCTGTCCACATTGTCAATTGTTTATGACTTACTGCAAGTAAAAAAGTTGATAATGAAACACACTCACAACTTCACAACAGGATTTCAGATAGAACTTCTAGGTGGTTTTTTGGGAAATTCAATATGCGTTCTATCTGCCAAAAAAAAACCGTATAATATACTTTTTATTGCAGTCGATGATTTAAACTACTATGTTGGATTATTGGGTAGTCATCTGCAAACCAAGACTCTAAATATGGATAAATTAGCAGCCGAAGGAGTTGTCTTCGAACTGGCTAATTATTCTGCAGTATTGTCAAATCCTTCGCCTTCTTCGCTTATTACATGTTTCAGAGCAAATGGGATTCTAAACACATCAGGCGATTCAAATTTTGATTGGGGTTCAACATGCAATACACTCAAAGAAACGCCAGACTTTGGTAATGCAATGTGGGAAGCTTACGAACTGAACAAAGAACATGACAAACCTTTTATGATTGCATGTGGTTTTTTAAGTCCACATCTGCCTTTGTTTGTGCTTCAGCAATTTTTTGATAAATTTCAGGAAGATTACATGATTTTACCTTCCATTAACGATAATGTTTTAAATGATATTCACGGAAATTTAAAACCATCTGTTGATTATCAGAAAACCTTACAATACTTTAAACGAAAAACTGCATTACAAGCATATTTAGACTGTATAAACTATACAGATACTTGTGTTGGGGTTCTTCTTGATGCATTGCGAAATAGTAAATATGCCGAAAATACAATCGTAATTTTTTGGGGTGATCATGGTTGGCATTTAGGTGAAAAGCTTCGGTATAAAAAATTTACACCATGGAAAGAGGCTTGTAGAATGTCCTTAGTTTTAAAAGTACCTGGGAATATTAAGGGGAATTGTCTATGCAAAGTACCTATAGATTTATACCCCACTATTACAGAACTTTGCGGATTGCCTGATAATACGAACAATGAGGGCGAAAGTTTACTTCCATTGTTAATGAACCCCGATAACAAACAGAGTTCCTTGACGTGGACTATACAGGATGGTCAATCAGTGCGTAATGAATATTTTCGATATATACAACCTACTTCCGGTGAGGAATTATTCGACCATAGTGTAAATGATATGGAATGGGAAATACTAGTTAATAATCTGCTTTATGCTTTTATAAAAAACTGTATGTCGTATATGACTGACTGTTTGAAGTTTCAACTCAATTTGGAACCTTGCACACCAATTCGAAAAAATAAAATTCCTGATGTGATGCATGCCGAAAAATTTGTCAGAGGTGGCAAAAGAGTTGGCTACCATGATAGTAATTCGACAAACACGGGTGGTAAATATAGAAATTCAGAAGTTGTTGATATTCATGCATCCAGTGATGGTGGAAGTAGATTCTGTGTCAATTCTACTACAGCCAACGAATGGCTTGCATTTATATCCGACACCATAATGCCCGGAAAATATTTTTTACAAACCTGGGTTTTAAATACCCAAAGTGGTGGTACAATTGAAGCAACTTTGAATGAACAAACGAATACTTCAATATCTGTTCCCGTTACACCAGAATGGCAAACAATTACTAGTGATACGCTAACACTTAAATATGGTAATAAAACATATTTACAATTTCGGTTTTCGAAAAGTGGCTTTACAATCAACTATTTTGAATTTGAAAAAATTGGCAAATTGCCAACAGGTTTACCAAAAACAAAAAACAATACAACCATTATAAATCCAAACTCAGCCATTGGAACAATATATCTCAATGTTTTTGAGTTTGATGCTGATTTAACTGTTTCATTGATAACAGTCAATGGAAAAGTGCCTTGGAAATCGGGTAAAATTACCGAAGCGGTTGAAATATTTATTGATTCTTCGTGACCTGATGGTATTGTTTTGGCATTCATTCAGGTAAAAAATACAAATCGGAAGTGCAAAATATAATTATTAATTTTAATAAATAAATCAAATATCTTATGAAAAAAATTGTATTATTTAATTTTTTATTTTTCTTTACATGTTCAGTTTTGTCAGAGACGTATACATTGGAAAACAATTCTATTTTTTTTCAAACTAATGGAAAACATATAACATCATTGTACGATAAAAAAAGGTGTGTTCAACATATAGCAAGTTCTAAAGATTCAGTGAGTTTTTTTGCATTAAGTTACGTAGACAAAACTAAATTTACACCAAGAAAACCAGCTATTGACGCTTCAAAATTTACTTTAAGTGTTTTGACACATAATGAAAATGAATTGAAATTTAAATTGGAATATACATGGAAACAATCCATTATTAATGTAAAACCTCATGTAACTGTTATAGTAAAATTCGTATTGAGTTCAAATGCTGAAATAATTTCACACATTAATGTTGAGTTAAATAATGATTCACTTGTTAGTGGGGTGGATTTTCCACGTTTCAGAACCTCAAGGAAACTTCTAAATAGCAATGTTTCCAAACTATTTGTAGATCCCATGTATGAAGGTCGTATGCAATCGGTGGAAACTAATTGGTCAAAATATACAAATTTTTATCCTGCAAAACAAGGATTACAAATGTCCGCTATTTTGTCAGATTCAGCCGGCGTTTTACTTAGAACAAATGATACCGTAGGGCACGTAAAATCGTTTGGTTTTTTAAATAACAGCGATAACGAAATTAGCATGGCTGTTCGTCATTGTATGCCTTACGATAGCAGAACTTGGAATGCTAGTTATCAAACCATGATTGGATTATGTGGAAACAGCTGGGAGGATGCAGCAGAAGTATACCGTAATTGGGCAATTAATCAATCCTGGTCGGATACTCTTCTCATAAATAGAAAAGCTGTGCCTGAAAATTATCACAAAACACCCTTAGTTATCAGTTCGGAACTTTACTTAGAAGATAATATATATAATTTGAGGGTTCGACTCAAATGTTGGGCAGGTAAGTATAAGACCAATATTATTTATCGGCCAATTGGTTGGGAAAAATATGGTGATTGGGTAGGTATAGATTATTTACCAACTAAAAATTCAGATAGTAAATTTGAAGTTTTAAATTCAGAATTGAAGAAAGTGGGAATAATTACTGCTGGGTTTATTGAAAGTTTTCATTGGACAAAGTATATTGAAGGTAATATAAAAATAAGCGAAAACCTAGAAAAATACTTCAATGATAATAATGGCAATGAACTTTGCCGAACTCAAATTAATGAAAGTTTATACGTATATGTACATAAGGTTAGAACGGACAATTTTTTATGTAGAGGAACTAGTAGAGGACAAAATTTGTTACCAGATGTAGCTGATGGACTTTTCGAAAGAGGTGTAACTACTATACATAACGATGCTGATCAATTTATGTGTGGTAATGGACCTTGTTATAATACACTACACGGTCATCCAGTACCTTATGGTAGATGGGAAACCGATACAATGATTAAAACCTATAAAGAAATAATAAAAAAAGCAAAAACTAAAAATATTGAAAATTTTTCATTGACAAAAGAATGGCCTTGTGAGATTTACAATATGATTTTAAGTGGTTATCAGGCACGTAATTGGAAGATAGTTTCTTCTGAAAAAAATCAGATTCCACTTTTTGTATATGTTTATCACGATTATATTCCTACAATATACGGTTTATGTGATGCAAATACTTCAAAAGATGTAGAGCAATGCGCTTCAATTATTTACGGACAAATGAATAGTATAGCTTTTTGGAATTCAACAGTCCAAGAACCTAAATCAACTGATAGTGTTTTAATAGATTATTATGAATCGATGAACGACACACATGCTAAAGATTATCTGATGTATGGTCGTTTGCTTAAATCAATTGTTTCATCAGGTACTGGTGCAATTCATAATACCTGGAAAGCTCAAAATGAATCTATTGCAGTGTTTGCAATTGATACAACGGAATCAAATGTTGAACTTAGTTTAAAAGTGCCATTAAAGATGTATGTTTTAGATTTATATAAAGGGAAAACATTAGTATCATCAGTTAATGTTAAACCAGGTGATAGCTATTTATGGACTATTCCAAAGTGGAGATTATGTTCTGCTGTTTTTAAGAAAAAAACAACAAGTATTTTGAAAGCAAATCAGGATTCTAAAATTCTGGATTCAAAAAATCTGGATTCAAAAATTCAGGATTCAAAAATTCAGGATTCAAAAATTAATGTTTTGTTGAATCGCTCTGAGAAAATACTTCGAGTTAATTCGGACGAAACTATTTTACAATGTGAAATGAACCTATATGATATGTATGGAAGGGTTATTGCCAGTACAAAAAATGAAAGTGAAATGAGACTTCATAAAATTCCAAATGGTATATATTTTTTGAAAATCCAGTCTCAATCTCATGCCGATTTTGTCTATAAATTTGTTTTATTTTAATTTTAATAAAACAACTGGTTCTACTACCTTTTGTGTGGGTTGATGGTTAATTAAAAAAATCAAGTAAAAATGGCACATCCCGAGCATCGGGAGATACACATATTTTTTCACAATATAATCACATAGTTTCTTCTCAAAATTTATAGTATCACATAGTTCAATAACTTCGTTATTGTTTTTCATATCAAATTGTAAAGCATCTATTTTATATATTTTCAAAGTAAAAATGTAAAACTATGTGAACATTTATTTTCTTAATTTTTATGACTATGTGTAACTACGTGTATTAATTGTTAATTGTCGTAATACCCACACAAATTCTAGTAGTACCAAAATAATAGAAACAAAATTTTAAAACTATCATTTTTTATGTTTTATAACATATTTATTCTTGTCCACATAAGTATACTTTTTTGACTTAAGTATGTTGTAATTAGTAAAAAAATCAAAATCAAATTAATATGATTATTTTTAAATTCAAAATAAAAAAAATCAAAATCAATTCATTCTTGAAATATACTTTGATTTGTAATTTTTGTTTATTTTCAAATTTAATTGCTTTTTCACAGATGAAGTCTGTTAATGTTACAGCGGATGTTGTAGATTTAGCTGCATACGGATTGCTCGATGTTACAGCGTCGCCTTACTTTGCCGACCCTACTGGACACACTGATTGCACTGAAGCACTTCAGCAAGCTATAATTGATGCGCGAACACAAAAGAAAGCTTGTTTCTTTCCAAGTGGACATTACCTGATAAGTAATACATTAAGCTGCGAAATACCGGTATACAAACTTCCTATAGAAGGTGGTATGCAGGGAAAACTTGAAGATACTTGCGGTAAGTACATGGATGGAGACAATAAAACACAGCATTACTGGCAAAATACTTCAGATAAGATTGTATTAATCGGTTCAAATAAAAATGGCCGTCCAATAATTCATTTAAAACAGGGTGCTGATGGTTTTCAATCTTCTACAAGCCCAAAACCCGTAATAAAAATTTGGGCACAAACTCGTGACGACCGTGAAGGAACAGTTGTCCCTAACAACCCTTGTTTAGTTGCTACTCCAAATTGGGGTATTGAACAGCCGAACATACTCTTTAACTGTGCTTACAAAGGTATCGATATTGAATTGGGTGGTAATCCAGGTGCTATTGGATTACGTTTTAGTGGTTCACAGGGATGTTATTTGATGGATGCTAAAGTATATGCAACAAATGCTCACGCAGGGTTTAATAATTGTCCCGGACAAGGTGGCGGAACTTACAATATTGAAGTAGACGGAGGTGAATATGGTTTGAAAATTGAAAATTTATATCGATTTCCATTACTTGCAGGTTGTAAATTTACAGGACAAACTAAAGCGTGTGTTTATAACCAATATTCCGATTTGGCATGGGTATTTACAGGTTCGTATTTTGAACCGGCAACAACAGGAATTGCTTTTGATTTATCGAATGCTTACAGAACCTATGGTGGGTTATGTTTAGTGGATTGTGCAGCAAAAATTAGCCAAAATTCAGTCTTTGCCAAAACCAAAACAACAGGGGAGAACATAATTCTTGAAAATACTTATTTGAAAGGATTTAATAAATTCAGTACTGTTGATGTTACCGCAATTGACCCTTCGAAATGGACTTTGGTGAAAGAATATTCTTTTTGTAAAGAAGGTTCATTAAATATGATTAATGGCAATACTTCAACATCCACAATATTCAATTCAGAGGATAGTTCAGAGCCTGATATCTTAGCAATACAACGAAAACATTGGACTCCTGTTCCAGCCTTTGATGAACCAGGTGTAGTAAATGTAAGAGATTATGGAGCCTTAGGAAATAATTTTGCAAATGATACACAGGCGTTTAAAGATGCTTTAGCTGCAGGCGATAAGGTTTTTGTTCCCAAAGGGACTTATATTGTAAACGAAGTCTTAACTTTAGGTCTAAATCAGCACTTATTTGGGAATCCGAAAATATATACAGAAATAAAAAATTCTGTCACTACTGCCGATGATGTTAATGCAACTTCAAGTATTTCGTTTCTTAAACCCTTAGAAATATCCTGGAAAGCAGGTAAGGGTGCTTATGTGTTTTGTGAGGGTTCACTTTCATTTTCAGGTAATGGAGGAGGGAGATTTTATGGTATGCCAAAGATCAAAACTATTGGTGGGAATATTGCACCATTATCCATATATTCATATAATGTAGAACGGGGAAATACAAATCCAATGAGTGAAATTAAGAATGCACGAAACATAAATATCTATTATTTTAAAGTAGAAGCGGGTACTGTAAGTAGTGGAAGTGGAAATGATTTTAATACACCCGTAAAAATAACCGATAGTGAAAATATTCGTCTTTATAGTGTAACTGGAGTAACTAAAACAATTGAGGACAGACCAATAGTTGATGTAGTGAACTCTCAAAATGTGATGGTTGCTTTAGTTAAGTCATTAGATACATCCACTTCATCAGCTCCAGCTATTAACGAAACAGTAGGAAATGCCAAGACTTTATTTGAACGGAATAAAGTTCTATGTATGTTTATTCGAAATCAAACAACTGCATTTCCAATAATTAATAACAATAATGTTAAGATTTTTCCAAATCCAATTTCTAATCAGTTTTCATTTAACTCTGATGGTAGCTTCGAAAAAATAGAAATATTCTCCAATCTTGGAGTGAAACTATACGAAAAAGAGATTAAGGGCAACTCGAATCAAACCTTTGATAATCTTGACTTTTTACCTGTGGGAATTCATGTTTTGAACCTTATTGGCAAAAATGAAAAAAATGTAATCAAAATAATGAAATTGTAACATATTGTTCGATAACAATATTCGATAACAATATAAAAAAAAAATTCAATATGAACTTCAAAAAGATTATTTTCTCAATATGTTTATTTTGTTGTGTTTCAGGATTGTATGCGCAATATAATAACTCAGCAACAACCCAAATGGGTTGGCAACTTGCGGCGCAAGCATGGACATTCAAGCTTTTCGCATTTGATGTAGCGTTGGACAAAATGAAAGCAGCCGGAATTACCAATATTGAAATGTATCCCGGTCAAACAATAGGAGCAAATATTACCGGTGATACTAATTACAAATTGGATAAGGAGAAAAGAAAAGAACTGTTGAGTTTGATTCAATCAAAAGGGATGAAACTCCTGAATTATGGCGTGGTAAATTTGAAAACTACTGCTGAATGGGACCAACTTTTTGATTTTGCAAAGGATATGGGTATTAAAACAATTATTACAGAAGCAGATTCTACTTTACTTAATTATATCGAGCCACTTGCACTGAAATATCAGATAAATATCGCGCTTCATAATCACGCTAAGCCATCTATTTATTGGAATCCGGATTTTACAATGAATCAAATCTCCAAACGTAACAAATATATTGGAGTTTGTACAGATCTTGGTCATTGGATACGTTCGGGATTAGACGCTTTGGAATCGTTAAAAAAATACGAAGGTCGAATTTTAGCAGTTCATGCAAAAGATTTGATTCCAGGCGTGGAAGGAAAATTGGGTTATCATGATGTACCATGGGGCACTGGGATAAGTGATTTTTCGGGATTAATGCACGAGTTAAAACGTCAGGGTTATAAAGGATCTATTACTGTTGAATATGAACATCATTGGGATAACTCTTTACCCGAAGTTAAAGAATCTGTCGAATATTTCAATCGATTAACTTCTTGGATGATAAAAGAATGAAAGGCCCCCTACCTCCCCCCAAAAAGGGGTTCAATATTGGCAACTATATTTATAATATTATATAAGGATTAAAAGAAACATTAAATGAATAAAGATATGTATTTACAAGACAAAACTAAATTTGAACCCCCTTTGGGGGGCAAGGGGGTACTGGAAATCAATAGAAAAAAATTGTTTTTTGCAAGCCGCATTGCACTAATTGCTACCGCTATGACCTTTGCTATAAGGGCTGATTTGCTGGGTAATACATTTGGTACAGTTTTTAATTTAAGCAACGAAGAAATTGGCTGGTGTATTGGCACTGCATTTTGGGGTTTTACGCTTGCAATGATATTTGGTGGATTTTTGGTTGATTTACTGGGTATGAAAACCATACTTGTTTTTGCCTTTGTTGGACATTTGGCAGGGGTTGTTCTGACTATATTTTCTAACGGATTTTGGACACTTTTTGGCTCAACTTTGTTGATCGGAATTGCAAATGGTTTTGTGGAAGCAGCTTGTAACCCTTTAGTGGCAACTTTATTCCCTGAAAATAAAACAAAAATGCTGAATGGATTTCATGTTTGGTTTCCGGGTGGAATTGTAATTGGAGGTTTGGCAGCTTATACTTTGGGGCTGATAAACGTAGGATGGCAGATAAAAATGGCAGTTATTATGATTCCAGTTTTTGTTTATGGGTATTTATTTTTAAAACTAAAATTCCCAAAAACAGAAAGAGTAAGTTCAGGAATTTCCTCAAAAGAAATGATAAAAGCTTGTTTAACTCCACTATTCTTGTTTATGGTTTTTTGCATGTTTCTCACTTCGAGCACCGAACTTGGAACCAATCAATGGATTACTGTTTTATTAAGTAATGCAGGTGTGCCTGCCATTTTATTGCTTGTGTTTATAAATGGAATTATGGCTGTTGGACGTTCTTTCGCAGGTCCCGTTGTACACAAACTGAATCCGGCAGGAATGCTGTTATTTTCTTCTGTTGTTGCCGGTATAGGGTTAGTTTTACTGAGTTATTCGAACGGTTGGACAACTATAGTTGCAACAGCTGTTTTTGCAATTGGAGTTACTTATTTTTGGCCTACAATGCTAGGTTATGTTGCTGAATATCTGCCCAAAACGGGCGCATTAGGATTGTCAATTATGGGTGGAGCAGGTATGTTGTCTGTTTCACTTGTTTTACCATTTATGGGGAAAGTTTATGACAACCAGGTTGTAGCATCAATACCAACAACCTATACAGTTTCCGACATTCTGAATGCATTGGAAGGAACAAAAGAATTTTTAATTTTGACTCAGGTAAAAGTTATGGCAGGAGCCGAAACATTAAGGTTGGTAGCTATCTTACCTGCCTTTCTGATAATAGCATTTATATTATTACTAATTTACACAAAAAAACAAAATAAAACACAGCTATGAGGAGAAAACTAAGAATGGGTATGGTCGGCGGATGTCTTTCGTCATTTATTGGTGTTGTGCATCGCATGTCATCAGCGTTGGACAATGAAATTGAACTTGTTGCTGGCGCATTTAATGCCGATGTAGCATTATCCAAGCAAGCCGGAGAAGCTTATTATTTAAAGGATGAACGTGTTTATGGTTCATATCGGGAAATGTTTGAAAAAGAAAAACAAATGCCTGAGGGTGAACGGATTGATTTTGTTAGCATAGTAACTCCCAATTTCTTGCATTTCGATATTGCTAAAATGGCTTTGGAAAGTGGCTTTCATGTGGTTTGCGAAAAACCAATGACATTGACAACCATCGAAGCAGAACAATTAGTGTCATTGGTTGAATCTACAGGACTTATATTTGCTCTAACTCACCCGTACTCAGCATATCCATTGGTAAAGCAAGCAAAACACACTGTTCAGCAGGGCGATTTGGGGAAAATTCGTAAAGTGGTGGTTGAGTATCCACAAGGTTGGTTAGCAACTGCTATTGAATCAAGTGGTAATCAACAGGCTAACTGGCGCACAAATCCGACTAAATCGGGCAAAAGCGGTTCAATAGGCGATATTGGTGTTCATGCTCAAAACCTCGCAGAATACATTACCGGACAAAAAATTACGGAAGTGTGTGCCGATTTCAGCACTTATGTTTCTGGACGAATGCTCGAAGATGATGCCAATGTATTGATTCATTTCGACCAGGGAGCAAAAGGAATTTTATATGCCAGTCAGATAAGTGTAGGTGAAGAAAATAATCTTAAAATTAGAGTTTATGGTGAATTTGGTGGTATTGAATGGCACCAACAAGAACCGAATTCACTGATTTTAAATTTATTAAATAAACCCATGCAGGTTTTAAGAGCTGGTGATAATGCCAATTTATGCAAAGAAGCTATTAAAAATACCCGACTTCCGGGTGGACACCCTGAAGGATTAATTGAAGCGTTTGCCAATATTTACCGAAACTTTGCTACCGCTATCAGAAACTACAAAGCGGGTTTTGAATCTGAAAATGCTGATATAGCAACTGTAAACGATGGATTGCGAGGTATGCAGTTTATTGATGCTGTTGTAGAATCAGCTTCAAGCAATCAAAAATGGATTAAATTAATAAGCTGATTATGTCGAGAAATATAACATTATTTACCGGACAATATGCTGATTTGCCACTTGAAGAAGTTTGCAAAAAGGCATCCGAAATTGGTTACAATGGGTTGGAACTTGCATGTTGGGGAAACCACATTAATATTTCAAAAGCAAATTTGACGTATTGTGAACAAATATTGAAATTATTGGTCAAACACAATTTAAAGCTATTCGCCATTTCGAATCATTTGGTTGGTCAGGCTGTATGCGACAAAATTGATTTGCGACACAAAGCTATTTTACCTGAATATATTTGGGGAAATGGAAACTCGGCTGAAGTGCAAAAAAGGGCTGCCGATGAAATGATTAAAACAGCAGTTGTTGCCAAACAACTTGGAATAAATGTGGTGAACGGATTTACAGGAAGTTCTATCTGGAATCTGATTTATTCCTTTCCGCCCACTCCACCCGAAATGATTGAAGAAGGTTTTGCCAATTTTGCTCAACGCTGGACACCTATTCTAGACGAATATCAAAAGTTGAACGTAAAATTTGCGCTGGAAGTTCATCCCACCGAAATTGCTTTTGATATTGTTACTGCCGAAAGGGCTTTGAAAGCAATCAATTATCATTCTGCTTTTGGATTTAATTTTGACCCTAGCCATTTGGCTTATCAGGGTGTGGATTATATCGAATTTATTGAAAAATTTGCAGATAGAATTTTGCATGTACATGTGAAAGATGTGGATATCAACAAAAAACTAACACAAGCAGGAACTTTCGGTGGCTATCTTGATTTTGGCGATTATCGACGTAAATGGAATTTTTGTTCTCCGGGCAGGGGAATTGTAAATTTTGAATATATTGTTCGAGCATTAAATCGTATTGGTTACACCGGACCTTTATCAATAGAGTGGGAAGATGCCGGAATGGAACGCTTTCACGGAGCAAATGAAGCATATCATTATATAAAATCTAAAGATTTTGAACCTTCTGTGTTGCCTTTCGATGCAGCTTTTTCGACTAAAGGTTGAGAATAGAATTTTTGTAAAATAAAAAAATAAAATTATAATATGGATGTAAAAAATAAAATTTCAAGACGAAAATTTTTATCATTATCTTTAGTGGGTATTGGTGGAATTTCTTTGTTAAGTTTAGGAGCTTTGAATAAAAAACCCATAAGTAAATGGCGTTTCTTTACCGAAAATGAAGTACTAATTCTCGATGCATTGGTGGAACAAATTATACCAACCGATGAGTCTATGGGAGCGCGCGATGCCGGAGCAACAAACTTTATTGATAAACAGTTGATGGGACCATACCAACAATTTCAAAAAGATTACAGAGATGGACTAAAACTGTTACAACAATCGAGTATGGAGAAATTCAATTCTAAATTTGAGGAATTAAATTGGGAAAATCAAACTATATTACTCAAATTGATTGATAAGGATGAACTAAAGCACTCACATTGGGAAAAAGGAGCCGATAAAAAATTTTTCAGTATGGTTATCAGACATACAATGCAGAGTTTTTACGGTAGTCCTAAGCACGGCGGTAATAAAAACAATGTAAGTTATAAAATGCTCAAATTGGATACTCCAATTATTATCGGACAAAACAGATATAAATAAAAAAATACAATTAATTTAAACATAAAACTCAAATGACAAAAATAAAATTTATTTGTCATTAAAAGTGAAGATTTAAGATTTCTCGAACTTCTCTCTATTCCCTGTTCGGGGGCTTGGGGGCAAATTTTAAAATTATGAAAAACAAACATGTAAATGCAATAGTTATAGGTGCCGGAGCAGGTGGGGGAGCAGTTGCAAAAGAACTTAGTTTTGCCGGACTGTCGGTAGTGCTATTTGAGCGAGGTGGATGGGCAAAATATGATGATGTTTATGATGATGAATTACATTCGCAACGCATAAGGGCATTAGGACAAGCTTACGGACCTGATGACGCAAGACATTGCAGGGTGATTGAGAATAAAGATGGCAGTACAAAAATTATTCGACCATCAGATGGTGGATTCAGCGAAGTGGCTGCTTGCGTTGGTTCAGGTACTGTGAGCTATGGTGCAATGGCCTGGCGATTTATGGAAGAGGATTTTAAATTAAAATCTATTTACGGTGCAGTAGAAGGGTCATCTTTATCCGATTGGCCAATAAGTTATTCAGATCTTGAACCCTGTTACGAAAAGGCTGAGTGGGAGATGGGTGTATCAGGCGATGAAACCCAGAATCCTTTTTCGCCACCCCGAAATAAACCACTTCCAATGCCACCTTTTTCACATAATAAGGAAGCGTTAATATTAAAAGATGCGGCTTTACGTTTGGGTTGGCATCCATTTCCAATTCCCATGCTTAGGAATTCTGTTCCTTACGATAATCGTCCAGCATGCTATCGGATGCGAACATGTGTAGGGTTTGCTTGTCCGGTAAATGCAAAAGCAGGCTCACATAATACAGTTATTCCAAAAGCCATTGAAACAGGGAACTGTGAATTACGTATTAACTCGCTTGTCAGCGAAATTCTTGTAAATGATAATGGTAAAATTTACGGGGTAAATTATTTTGATGCAGACAATAAACAGCAAACTCAATCTGCTGATGTCTTAATCGTCTCAGCATCAGCAATTGAAACTGCCCGTTTACTCTTGAATTCTAAATCCAAATTTTTCCCGAATGGTATTGGAAATGGAAACGATTGGGTAGGGCGTAATCTTCAGGGGCATTTATATACAGGAGCTTATGGAATTTTTAAAGATGAAATATATGATGATTTTGGTCCGGGAGCTTCCATTGCTTTATGCGACTTTAATCACCACAACGAAGGAATTGTTGGAGGAGCATTGCTTGCCAATGAGTTTATTCGAATGCCTTATCAGTTCTCTGAAATTCGTCCAAAAGGTGAACCGTACTGGGGATTAAAACACAAAGAATTTCAACGAAATAATTTTAAAAAAGTGGCAAGAGTAATGGGACCTTTGCAGGAAATGCCAAACTTTAATTCAAGAGTAACTGTTGACCCTTCGGTAAAAGATTTTTGGGGTATTCCTGTTGCACGTTTATCGGGTGAAAGACTCGACGCAGATATGAAAGGGGCTAATTTTATTGCAGAAAAAGCAGAAAAATGGCTTTTAGAAGCAGGTGCTGAATTTACATGGCAAACAGCAAGCAAAGGAAAAGGTGTAAGTGGTGGAGCTCATCAGGCAGGAACTTGCCGAATGGGTAACGACCCGAAAAAATCTGTTACCGATCCTTTTGGCAGAGTTCATGAAACACCGAATCTTTTTGTAGCCGATGGTGGTTTAAATGTAACGAACGGTGGTTTTAATCCTGCTCTTACCATCATTGCTTTGGGATACAGGGTAGGTGGTTATATAGCAAATGAGTGGGCTAAAGGGAATCGTTTTAAGTAAATATTTAAAAATTTGAAAAATGAATATAAACAGTCGCTATAAAACAATTTCATTAATACTTTCAATTATTCTCCTGTTTGGTTTGGTTGGGTTTGGCTCATTCTATACCTACTGGAACAGTGCTTCACCGTACAAAACATGTGCTTCGTGCCACGAAATTGAATTAAGAGTAGAATCGCACGCCCACTCATCACATCAAAATCTGACATGTAAAGATTGTCATGGAACAGCTTTAAGCAATGGATTTCATAGCTTGAAAGAAAAAGGAATGATGGTGGTTAATCACGTCAGAAAAGTTAATACTGAAAATATTCGAATGAATGAAGAGCAGATATTAGATGTTATGAACAATTGCGAACGTTGCCATACCAATGAATTTGCTAAATGGAAATTGGGTGGTCATTCAATGACCTATAGTCATGTTTTTTTGAATGAAAAACATAATACTACCGAGCAAATAAATTTCGACTGCCTACGTTGTCATGGAATGTTCAATAGTAAATCAGTTGACGAAATTGTAGAACCTTTGAAAAATAAAGGTCCTTGGAAATTGAAAGACAAAGAGTTAATGCACAGGTCAGCAATACCTTGTATGGCATGTCATCAAATTCATCAAGAAGGAAAACCTGTATCACAACCTGATTATTCAAATCCGCAGGAAGCTTTTTATAAACGAAAAGCAGAAAAACCAAGTTTGACTTTTTTTCATAGACATGAAAAAATCAATATTAATGTAGTTGATTTGCCAAAACTGAAGTTAACGGATAATAATCGTGAAGTTGCTGTTTCAGACGACCCTATTATGCGAAACTGTATTCAATGTCATGCTCCAAATGCAGCACATCAAGCAGGAACAAGTGATGATAGAACGCCACGGGGAGTTCACGAAGGATTAAGCTGTATGGCTTGCCACGAACCACATAGCAACGATGCACGGAATAGTTGCAAAAAATGTCACCCACCAATGTCGAATTGTAAATTAGATGTAACTCAAATGAATACGACATTTAAAGACAAAAACAGCAAAAACGATATTCACTTTGTTTCGTGTACCGATTGTCATAAGGCCAATGACCCCAAACTAAAACAAAAAATGATGAAAATAACAAGAATTTGAGTAGTTATCTAGTAACGATATACTTGGTCAATTCATGAAAATTAAACATGTTAATGTCATAGTTGTGGGTGCAGGTGCAGGTGGCGGAGCAGCTGCTAAAGAGCTAAGTTTTGCCTGACTTTCGGTGGTATTATTAGAACGTGGTGGATTGGCTAAATACGATGATATTTATAACGATGAATTACGTGCTCAACGTACCAATAGAGCACTTGGTAAAGCTTATGATCCTGATGATGAAAGACATTGCATGGTAATTGAGAATAAGGATGGTTGTACACAGATTATTCGTCCATCGGAGGGTGGATTTAATGCTTTGGCTGCACGTGTAGGTTCGGGTACTGTGAGCTATGGTGACATGGCCTGGCGATTTATGGAAGAAGATTTTAAATTTAAATCTGTTTATGGTGGAGTGGAAGGCACAACTATGGCAGATTGGACCATAAGTTATGCTGATCTTGAACCTTTTTACGAAAAGGCTGAGTGGGAAATGGGAGTTTCGGGCGATTATAGTCAAAATCTTTTTTACCAACCCGGAAAATACCACTTCATTTGCCACCATTTTCGCACAACAAAGAGGCGCAAATTTTAAATGATGCCGCTTTACGTTTGGTTTGGTATCCTTTCACTGTTACAATGCTTCGTAATTCTGTTCCATACGACAATCGTCCTGCTTGCTATCGAATGCGTACGTGTGTAGGTCATGCTTGTCCGGTATATGCAAAAGCAGGGACTCTTAATACAATCATTCCAAAAGCCATTGAAACAGGGAATTGTGATCTGCTCGTATATTCAGTTGTGAGTGAAATTCTTGTAAATGATAAGGGGAAAATTTAAGGAATGTGTTATTTTGATGCAGATTATAAACAGCAAACTCAAACGCCGATGTCATAATTGTTTCAGCATCAGCCATCGAAACTGCCCGTTTGTTGTTGAATTCTAAATCTAAATTTTTCCCCAATGGTATTGGGAATGGAAACGATTGGGTAGGACGAAATCTACAGAGACATTGTTATTCCGGAGCTTTTGGTCTTTTTAAAGACGAAATTTATGAAGATTTTGGACCCGGAGGTTCATTTGCAGTTTGTGACTTTAATCATCACAATGATGGTATAATTGGAGGTGCATTGCTTACCAACGATTTTTTAATAATGCCATCCTATCAGTTTTCCGAATTTCGCCCTAAAGGTGAACCTGTCTGGGGGTTAAAACACAAGGAATTTCAACGACACTATTTTTAAAAGGATATCCAGAGTCTTAGTACCGGTACAGGAAATTCCAAACTTTAATGCAAGAGTAACTATTAACCCTCCGGTAAAAGACTTTTGGGGAATTCCTGTTGCCCGCCTATTGGGCGAACGACATGATGCGGATATAAAGGCTTCAAACTTTATTGCTGCAAAATCAGTAGAATTATTTATTGAAGCAGGAGCTGAATTAACCTGGCAAGCCGCAGGAAAAGGCAAAGGTGTAAGTGGAGGATAACATAAGACAGGTACCTTCCGAATGGGTAACGACCCGAAAACTTCTGTAACCGATGCTTATGGCAGAGAACATGAAACACTTAATCTTTTTGTGGATGATGGCAGTTTAAATGTTACAAATGGTGGGTTTAATCCTGCTCTTACCATCATTGCTATGGGATACAGGGTAGGTGGTTATATTGCAAATGAATAGGCGAAAGGGAATCGTTTTAAGTAAGTATTAACCTGAGTTCGGGATAAGAATTTTAAAATTCAATTGATAATTGAGGTGA
>JACDZJ010000126.1_pt1 | contig 35230 bp, 31 predicted proteins | sample 7365721 | NCBI WGS metagenome assembly JACDZJ01 (sample SAMN15143480, study PRJNA637477) | pond metagenome | biome: freshwater wetland ecosystem [ENVO:00000243]; feature: pond [ENVO:00000033]; material: pond water [ENVO:00002228]; isolation source: pond water containing pink berries ... | reverse complement strand
TTAGAAAGCCCTCCTTGTCAGCCTTTTGTGCCCAGCCAGTTTCACGCATCGCACCGCGAGCAGTGCCACCACCACCGTGAAACATAATGACGACCGGCGTCGGCTTTGTGCCATCGTAACTGGGCGGCACATGGACAATGTAGTTGCGGTTCAGATCGCCGACTTTGAGTGCCAACGAATGCTCGCCGGGGCCGAGTTCAGGCATTCTGGGTATTTTCTTGGCATCGTCAGCGCCAAAGGTAGGCAGTGCGAGGATCAACAGGGCGCAGAAACAGAGGATTGTGTCATAAGGTTGCTTCTTGATGTGATGAACCTTTGTCTCATGCCAGGCATTGCCGAGCGAGACGACCGCTCTGCGGATATCGAGCTGCTCGAACAGGAAACGCCGGACGTTATCGATGACCGGCATCAGCGCATAAAGCTCTCGAACATGGTCGGGTCGAAGCCGACGAGCAGGTGGCCATCCGGCGCTTCGATCACCGGCCGGCGGATCACGCTGGAATGTTCCATCATGATCTCCACCGCCTCGCGCTGATTGCTGATGGCCTGTTGTTCGGGCGTCAGCTTGCGCCAGGTCGGCCCCTTGGTATTGATCAGCGTCTTCCAGCCGACTTGGCGGCACCACTCGACCAGCCGCTCGCGCGGCACCCCCAGTTTCTTGTAGTCATGGAATTCATACGGGAGTTCGTGTTCGTCGAGCCAGCGGAAGGCCTTCTTCATGCTGTCGCAATTTTTTATCCCGTAAATACGCGTTTGGGAGGGTTCGCTCATAGGGTTATCTCGGTGGTCTGGTCGGCACTGCGGGCGCGCGCTTTGGCAGCGACATACTCTGCATGGGGAATGTAGAGTAGGTCGGCTATCTTGCGCATCAGGTGGTTCTCGTGCGCGCTCAGGTGGGCATCCGCATAGGCCACTTCCCACATGTGCTGGATGATCAGGGTCTTTTCGGTGATGTCTAGTTCGCGGTTGAGCAGGGCGGTGAAGCGATGGAAGTCGTAGGCATCGCGCGCCGTCTGCTCGCCGAGTTCGAGCAAGCGGGCGAGTTCAACTTCGGTCAAGGCGAAGCGCCGCCGCAGGATGGTAATGATGGCAGCCTGCTCAGCTGCTTTGCACTCGGTGTCGGCGCGCATGACTTCGATCAGCAGCACCGCCGTGGCTAGTTGCATGGCGTGCTCATCCGCAACCGCCGTTTCGGCGGGCGGAATGATCGTGGCGAGGAAACTTTTGAGACTGCTCAGCATGAAGTGTTCGGTCAGGCGGCAACCAGTTCGACGGCAATGGCGGGGGGCGATTCAAGCGCTTTCTTGACCGGGCAGGCGGCGGCATTACGCATCACACCGGCGTGATGCTCCGCCGGGAAACCGGTCGGAAGGCGGATTTTAATCTTGACGTCGGTAAGGGTGTGTTGGGGGCTAAAGACCGGTTCCAGATCGACGCTAATGCCTGCGTGGGGCAGGTTCCATTTGCGACAATAGCGCTGCACAAAGTAGGCGGTGCAGGCGGCGATGGCCATCAGGAAAAAATCGAAAGGCGAAGGGGCGGTATCTTCGCCCTGGGGGAGCGGTTGGTCGGTGGCGATATCGAACCGGCCATCGATGTTGGTGACCGTCTTGTGACCATCGAGAATTTGCGTCGTAATCATGTTTTTACCTCGTGAGTTCATTAGAAAGTGCGAATATTACGCGCTTTGAACTTTGCCGAAGCGGACTGAACTTTGAGCACATTGCTGTTGGGCCTCGCCATCCTCGTTGTCGTTGCCGGATTCCTTCCTTGGGCGATCCGGCGCAGTCTCGCGCCTGAACGCATTGTCGGGCAGGAAACGCCGGGCGGACTCGGCTTGCCCTATCAGGAGGTCGGGATCGCCACCGAAAATGGCAAGTCCCTGTTTGGCTGGTTTATTCCCGCATCGGGAGCAGGGAGGGCGCCTGCCGTTGCCGTTATTCATGGCTGGGGTGGCAACGCGGCCACGATGCTGCCTTTGGCCAGGCCGCTGCATGAGGCCGGTTTCGCGCTGCTGTTTTTCGATGCCCGCTGCCACGGCTGCAGCGATGAGGACAGCTTCGCCTCGCTGCCGCGCTTTGCCGAGGATATGGCCCATGCCGTGGATTGGCTGCAAGGCCAGGATGGGGTTGCCCCCGACCGCATCGCGGTGATCGGCCATTCGGTGGGGGCCGGGGCTGTCCTACTGGCCGCGGCACGCCGCCCCGACATTGCCGCCGTGGTGAGCCTGGCGGCCTTCACCCATCCGGTGGCGATGATGCGGCGCTGGTTGGTGGCGAAACACATTCCCTACTGGCCAGCCGGCTGGCTGATTTTGCGCTACGTCGAGCGGGTAATCGGCCACCGCTTCGATGACATTGCCCCGATCAATACCATCCGCCGGGTGCGCTGCCCGACGCTGCTGGTGCATGGGGCGGCGGACGATACCGTGCCGGTGGACGAGGCCGAAGCGATCTTTGCAGTCCGCTCGGGCGAGCATGTGCAACTCAAGGTGGTCGCCGGCAGCCATGACGACTACGGCGACCTAGAACGCGAAGTTCCCGACCTGATCGAATTCCTGTCGAAAAGTCTTACTCGGCAGCGTGCTTGAAGGGCAGATGGCTGGCGGCTTCGTCGCAGTAGGCGGCGACCATTGCCTTTTGCCGCTCGAGATGCTGGCTGATCATTTCGCGCAACCGGTCATCGACGATCCAGTGGGCGGAACGTACCAGCGTCGGCCGGAAGCCACGTGAAATCTTGTGTTCGCCGCCAGCACCCGGTTCGAAGCGTTGCAGCCCCTCGCGCAGGCAGTAGGCAATGCCCTGATAGAAACATAGCTCGAAATGCAGGCTATCGACCTCGACGCGGGTACCCCAGTAGCGGCCATAGAGCGCTTCGCCGTCGCGGAAGCACAGCGACAGGGCCACGGGGCCGCCGCTGTCGCGGGCGATGAACAGCACCATGCGCCGTCCCAGCGCCCCGGCCAGTTCGGCGAAGCCGGCAGCGGTGAACACGGCATGGTTGTCGAACTTGTCGAAGGTGGCGGCGTAGAGTGCGTGCAGGGCTGGCCATTCGGCGGGATCGACCTCGTCGCCGTGGCGCACTTCCAGCGTCAGTCCACTGGCAGCGACCCGCTTGCGTTCGGCGCGCACCTTGCGCCGGCGCTCGGAGGTGAAGCTGCCCAGATAGTTGTCGAAATCGCCGTAGCCGGCATCGGTCCAGTGGAACTGGATGTCGTGGCTGATGACCAGTCCGGCTTGGGCCAGCGCGTTGATCTCTTCGCTGGCCGGAAATCCCACATGCCAGGACGACAGCTTGTGCACCTCGGTCAGACGCTTGATCTCTTCGATCAGTGCGGCGCGTACCACGGCGCCGGCCGGGCTGGGCTCGACCAGCAGGCGCTGGCCAGTCGCCGGCGTGTGGGGCACCCCGCTCAACAGGCGCGGGTAATACTGGATGCCGACCTGGTGATGCGCCGAGGCCCAGGACCAGTCGGGGATGAAATCGCCGTAGCTGTTGGTTTTCAGGTAGATCGGCAGGATACCGGCCACCTCGCCGGTTTCATCCTTTGCGACGAGATGGCGGGCCAGCCAGCCCCATTTCTGACCGGCCGTGCCGTGGCGTTCGAGGATGGCGAAGAAATCGCCATTCAGAAACGGATGCCCCGCCGGACAGAGGCGCTGCCACGCAGCATGCGGGATGGCTTCCGCCGATTGGATGATCTCGAAGCTCAGTTGACTCATGGTTGGCTCAAAGCTCGGTCATGGACTGTTAGAACCGGAGCTTGCCGCCGGGGCAATGGTTGGAGTGTTCCAGCCGTTGCAGGGTCGGCAGCAGATTGAGGCCGGTATCTTCTTTCATCTGGCAGGCGGCCGTCTTCAGTTCGCCGATGCTGTGCTGGACCGGGGCACCCGTGGCCGCGAAGGCAACGATGTTGCCGCTGTCGCAGGAGGGAAAGGCGAGGGCACGGCCGTCGAAGGCTTCGGAGATGCGCCCCAGCGATTCCTTTGCGCCTCGTCGCTTGGACAACAGATTCGCTACCAGCAGCCCGGTGGAACCAAGGAGGTTTTTGCAGTTGAGGTAGAAGGGCAGAGTGTCGAGCATGCCGGTGCGGGCGTTTTCGTCGAAACCATCGACGAGAATCAGGTCAAAGCGCTGCTTGCCGTTAGCGACGTAGTCGGCTCCGTCGCCGAGGACGATATTCAGCCGTTCGTCGGTTTCCGGCAGTTTGAAGTGCTGGCGGGCGACATGGACGACCTCCGGTTCGATTTCCACCACGGTCAGTTTTGCGGCCGGCCGGTGGCGATGCAGGAACTTGGTCAATGAAGCGGCACCCAGGCCGATCAACAGCACGGAACGCGGCCAGTCACTGTCGGGACGCAGCAGCAGCGTTGCCATCATTTCGCGGGTGTAATCGAGTTCGAGCGCCCAAGGACGGGCAACCCGCATGGCACCTTGAATCCAGTGGGAACCGAAGTGGAGGTAACGAACGCCGGCAGCTTCGCTGATCTGAATTTCCAAACGGCTCAGATGAGTACCTCAATTCCGGGTCCGCACCAGCGCGATGCGGAATTCACGTACCAACCCGTCGTACTGCGACTGGGCATTTTCATTGAAATTAGCGGTACCGATGTCGCAGCCGTGTTCTGCCATGGAGAGTCGCTCAGGATTCGTGGAGGGTGACTTTGCTCTTGCTCGAATGGGCATGCAGTTTTTTTTCTTCCAAGAGTTTCTCGTAGAAATTGACCTGATTGCGACCATGGTGCTTGGCGTAGTAAAGCGCCTGATCGGCCTGGCCCAACAGCTCGATCGGCATGGAGGAGTCTTTGATGCGTGTTACGCCGATACTCACGGTGATCTTTCCCACTTGAGGGAATGCATGGTTCTCGACAGTGCGGCGTAGTCGCTCAAAAGTCATTTCGGCATCAGCATCGTTTTCTACATACACGATAACGATGAATTCCTCTCCACCAAAGCGATAGATCAGGTCCGACTTTCGGAAAGTACTTTGCATGATGCGGGCTATGATCAGCAGAACCTCGTCGCCATACAAGTGACCAAAAGCATCGTTGATGTGCTTGAAATGGTCGATGTCGATTTCGCCGAGGAAAAATGATTCAGATTCCTTGTGGCGGCGCATCTGTCCGGTTTTCTCATCGGTGTAGGCGTCACGAATCAGATTGAGTGCCTTTTCGAGCTGGAAATCGAAGGTGTGGCGATTGAGCAGTCCGGTCAGTCGGTCGATTTGGGAATCTTTCAACACTGAGAGATAGTTATCGTAGATGCGTAACAAGGCGCTCATCATCTGATGCTCGTTAGCGCTAAGTTCCTGTTTGCGCGCCATCAGCAGGTAGGCGATCACGGTGCGGCTGTGCCCGATGATCGAGAAGGCGGTCACACCCCTGGTGCTGGCTAGCTCAGTGAAGGATTCCTCCGGCCCCTCGTGGAAAAGCAGTTCACCGCGCGTCAGCACTGAGAATTGAGGTGACTCGTTCTCTGGGACATGGTAGATCGCGGCCCAGTCGGGGGCCAGCATTTCATTTACTGTCCTTAGCAGGCTGACTTCGAGGGTGTCGAGGTCGCGGTGGTCGGTCAGCGCAGCAATTTTGCCGATGACTTCCTGAAGGGAAATTGGGACCATGGCGTTGTTTAACTGTGTAGATTTGGTCATGTTCGCACGCCATATCGCTTGGCGCAACCTGAAAGGTATGCTGTGTTGCGAGTTCGTGATTCATCTCCTCGGCGATCTGTCAGGCGATGACGCGTTTCAAAGCGACCGCAGTAACGTCTTCAAGCATTGCCTCTTCGGCAAGGAAATCATCGAAACTGCTGCCGACATTTTTCTTGGCCATGCTTACCTCCCAGACATCGCCTCGCCGTCCATATGGGCGACGAGCGGCATCCCCAAAGGCCACCGAACTGCACGGTCTTGATGTCCTCGCCGATTGTCTTTCGGTCGATTGCGGGCAGGTCCTTCAGCCATTCCCGTACTGGTCGGCATCCGTTCGGAAAAAGCAAACATTGAGGACAGGATTCATGGGGCGATAGCGTACCAAAATAGATACTGTTCAAGCTGAATTCGCAGAAAGTCGGCGCCGGTAGGACGGCATCGCTGATCAATCCAGCATGTGAGACACCAGCCCATCCGCCAGCTTGGGTTCGAACCAGGTCGATTTGGGTGGCATCACTTGGTTGCTGTCGGCGACGGCGATCAACTGGTCCATGCGCGTCGGGTACATGGCGAAGGCGACCGCCATCTCGCCCGAATCGACGCGTTTTTCCAGTTCCCCGAGGCCGCGCATGCCGCCGACGAAGTCGATGCGCTTGTCGCGGCGCAGGTCGGCGATGCCCATTAGCGGGGCAAGGACATGCTCAGACAGCAGCGACACGTCGAGGCCGGCCACCGGGTCGGTGACGAACAGCTTCGGATTGAGGTTCAGGCGATACCAGCGGCCGGGCAGGTAGAGGCCGATTTCGCCGGGACAACTCGGCTTGAGGGCGTCGCAGGCCGAGGCAACGAGGAACTTTTCGCCGAGGCGGGCGAGGAGGCCGTCGGCGGTCAGCCCGTTCAGGTCTTTCACCACGCGGTTGTAGTCGAGGATCTTCATCTGGTGGTGCGGGAAGATCACGGCGAGGAAATAGTCGGACGCCTGCGTGACACCTTCCTGGCGGCGGGCGGCGGCGACACGCGAGGCTGCGGCCGAACGGTGGTGGCCGTCGGCGATGTAGAGCGCTTCCATGCCGTCGAAGCAGCGCGTGATGGCGTTCAGCGTGGCGGCATCGGCGCAGACCCAGATCTGGTGACGGATGCCGTCATCGGCGGTCACGTCGGCGGCCGATGCGCCAGCGGAAATCTGTGTGATCAGCGCATCGGCGGTGGCGGAGGACGGGTAGGCGAGCAGCACAGGACCGGTCTGGGCGTTGGTCGCCTCGATCTGGCGCACGCGGTCGTCTTCCTTGTCGGGACGGGTGTATTCGTGCTTGCGGATGCGGTTGCAGTCGTAGGCAGCCACCGAGGCGCTGGCGACCAGCCCGGTCTGGATGTGATCACCCATGGTCAAACGGTAGGCGTAGTAGCAGGGTGTGGCGTCGCGGGCGAGCACGCCGGCCGATACCATTTGTGCCAGGTTTTCGGCGGCCTTGGCATAGACCTGCGGTGAATAGGGATCGGTATCTTCAGGCAGGTCGATCTCCGGCTTGGATATGCGCAGGAACGACCAGGGCTTGCCATCCGCACGGACGCGCGCCTCATCCGAGGTCAGCACGTCGTAGGGCGGTGCGGCGATTTCGACGGCGCGACCGGGGGCTGGACGCAGCCCGCGAAAGGGTTGGAGCAGATTGGGCATATCAGCGGGCCTTTCTTGCGGCAAGGGGCCCACGCAGGATCTCGTGGGCTTCGCGAATCATCTTCTCGGTGGTCGGCCAGTCGACGCAGGCGTCGGTGACCGAGCAACCGTACCTGAGTTGCGTCAGATCGTCGGGAATCTGCTGGTTGCCAGATTCGATGAAGCTCTCCACCATCAGGCCGACCACCGAGCGGTTGCCGAGGCGGATCTGGTTCACCACGTCGTGCATCACCAGCGGCTGCAGTTCCGGTTTCTTGTAGCTGTTGGCGTGCGAGCAGTCGACGACGATGTTCTGCGGCAGCTTCGCCTTGGTCAGCGCCACTTCCGCGAGGGCGATGCTGACGGTATCGTAATTGGGCCGGTCGCCGCCGCCGCGCAGCACCAGATGGCCATAGCGGTTGCCGCGGGTGCGCGTCACCGCCGAACGGCCCTGGCTGTTGATGCCGAGGAAGCTGTGCGGCTTGGAGGCGGACAGGATGGCGTTGATGGCGGTATCGACCGAGCCGTCGGTGCCGTTCTTGAAGCCGACCGGCGTCGACAGGCCGGAGGACATCTCGCGGTGGGTCTGCGATTCGGCGGTACGCGCGCCGATGGCGGTCCACGCGATCAGGTCGCCGAGGTATTGCGGGGCGATCGGATCGAGCGCCTCGGTGGCGGCGGGCAGGCTGATCTCGTTCACTGCCAGCAGGAATTCGCGCGCCCTATGCATGCCTTCCTCGATGTGGAAGCTGTCGTCCATGCGCGGGTCGTTGATGTAGCCCTTCCAGCCGGTCGAGGTGCGCGGCTTCTCGAAATACACCCGCATCACCAGCAGCAGGGTATCGGCGACTTCGTCGGCCAGGACCTTGAGTAGGCGCGCGTAATCGAGACCGGCGACCGGGTCGTGGATGGAGCAGGGGCCGATGACGACGAACAGGCGCGGATCCTTGCGGTCGATGATCGCCTCGATGGCGCGCCGTCCTGCCAGGACCGAGTTTTCCGCGGCCTCGCTGATCGGCAGGCGGGCGTGGACTTCCTCCGGCGTCGGCATCGGGGCGAAGGATTCGATGTTGAGGTTTTCGGTTTGTTGCATGGGGAGAACCGCACAGGGGAACGGAGTGTGGATTCTAGCGTCCGGCCGGCGTTGCGGCCCCATGCCGGGCCGGAAAAGTCGGCGCCGGCAGGACGGCGGGGAAGCTCAGGCGGCGACCGGCCGGCACAGCTGGTCGAACTGTGCGGCGGCGCTACGCCTGGGGCATTCGCCGCACAGGCCGCTGTCGCGGCACAGGTTGATCAGCTGGCAGATGCGCGGCGGGCAGTTCTCGACGGTGATCTGTTGCAACTCCCGCACCCGCAGCAACAAGCCGATGCCGGAGGAATCCATATCGTTAACCTGGGAAAGGTCGAAGCGCTCGGCCCCCAGGTTGATGGCCCAGCGCATCGGGTGGCGGGCAAACATCGACAGCATGCCGCTGATCCTGGAAACGCCTGCGATGGGTGGCGAGATCGCGACGCGCTCGTGATGCCTGGCGGCCAAGGTGCGCAATGCGCCGTTATGATCCTCCGTCACCTCAATGCCGACATGTCCATAGTTGATCGAAGCGACCCGTCCCGAAATTGAAATGATTGAGCCATCTTGCTGGGCCGCGATGGTGATCGGCATTTTGGGGTTCAAGAGTATCGAATTGTTCGGACTTACCCCGATACCGTTCGCAGAGACATCGCCGATACGGCCGCTATCGAAGTGTATCTTACTGAATCCATAAAGGATCTCGGCGTTTACGACACGCATCAGGTATTCGCGGGAACTTGCGCGGCGATCGGAGTTCAAAGGCATTGGTTTCATCAGGAAAACAAAGAAAATCCGGTGACCGCGATTCTATGACATTAGTTATATCCGAACTGCCGTCGAGGAAATAAATGGAAGCTTGATTGCTGGGGTATGGCGTGATTCCCACATCCTTGATTGTGAATGCAAATGACCAGCCCTAGCCGCCCTCCCGCAAGGGAAAAGCTAGGCCTGATTCATCAGCCAGTGCAGCAGGGTCGCGTAGAGGTCATTCGGGTTGACCGGCTTGGTGATGAAATCGTCCACTCCCGCTGCCAGACTGCGGGTCTTGTCTTCGATAAAGGCATTGACCGTCATCGCCAAGATCGGGATGCGTTTCCAGTGGTTCAGTTGCCGGATCTGCCGGGTGGCTTCGAGTCCATCCATGTTCGGCCTCTTTCTTGGCCCTGGCGAGTTCGGCGGTTCTGACGTCGACCATGGCTTCGAGGTGATCGTGGTAGGTGGCCAGATCGTTTTCAGCCTGCTTGCGGGCGGTGATGTCATGTCCGATGCCGAGTACGCCGATGAGGTTGCCTTGTTCATCGCGCATCGGGGTTTTTGGTGGTTTCGAGAATTTCGCAATGGCCATTCGCGCGAGGCCCATTTCCCCCATCACCCTGGCCAATCGGGTGAGAAAGTCCATGATTGACCTGACGTGCTCGATCGAGAAGACGCGAGCACGATTCAGGGCCTCGAGATAAGCCTCCCGGTCGAACCCGAAGGGTTGCGCCTGGGCGGCAAGGAATTCCTGATCCGGCTTGTCGAACAGGAACTGCCCGGTGAACAGCTTGGCGACATGTTCGCCCGCCACCGCCGTGCGGTTTCCGGATGGCAGTAGTGAAATCGGGTGCAGATGTCCTGCCAGACGGTCGCGACCAGCACTTCCCCGTCCAGATCGAGGACTGCCGTCACGGACCCGATGACGGCGGTAAAGCTCTCGCACAGTCCGCGCAGTTGCTCGATATTGACCAGTTTTATTGAAGGCGGTCGAAAAGTTCCTTGATGGCGATCACTCTTTCCCTGAGATTGCCGCTCGCCTTGTGCCAGGCCAGCTTATTCGGCCCGGCCAGTTTGAAGGCGCGGTCGTTCTGAATCAGCTTGATGATCTTGGCCGGATCGATCGGCGGGTTCCTGACGAACTGTAACTGGATCGATTTTTCCCCGGCGTCGAGCTTGGCGATACCCAGCGGCTTACCCAGCAGCCGCAGGCGATGCGTGTCGACCAATGCCTGCGCCTGCGCTGGCAGCTCGCCGTAGCGGTCGATCAGTTCCTCCTGCATCAGCCGCAGCGTGTCCTCGGTGTCGCAGTTGGCGAGGCGCTTGTAGAGCGTCAGCCGCTCATGTACATCCGGGCAGTAGACGTCGGGCAGCAGGGCCGGGCTGCGCAGGTTGATCTCGGCGGTGACGGCGAGCGGTTGGGTCAGGTCGGGCATGGCCTTGCCGTCCTTCAAGGCCCGTACTGCGGCGTTGAGCATGTTGGTGTAGAGCGCGAAGCCGATTTCGTGGATCTCGCCGGACTGGTTTTCGCCGAGCACCTCGCCGGCACCGCGGATTTCGAGGTCGTGCATGGCGAGGAAGAAGCCGGAGCCGAGTTCTTCCATCGCCTGGATGGCGTCCAGCCGGCGCTGCGCCTGCGCGCTGGGCTTGGCGTGCTCGTCGGTGAGCAGGTAGGCATAGGCCTGGTGGTGTGAACGGCCGACGCGGCCGCGCAGCTGGTGGAGCTGCGCGAGGCCGAACTTGTCGGCGCGGGCGATGACGATGGTGTTGGCGTGCGGGTTGTCGATGCCGGTCTCGATGATGGTTGAACAGAGCAGCAGGTTGTGCTTCTGCTGGGTGAATTCGCGCATCACGCGTTCCAGTTCCCGCTCGGGCAACTGGCCGTGGCCGACGACGATGCGCGCCTCCGGCAACAGCTTTTCGAGGCGCTCCTTCATGTTCTCGATGGTGTCGACCTCGTTGTGCAGCACATAGACCTGGCCGCCGCGCTTGAATTCGCGCAGGCAGGCTTCGCGCACCAGGCCGGTGGACCAGGTATGCACGAAGGTCTTGATGGCGAGGCGCTTCTGCGGCGGCGTGGCGATCACCGAGAAGTCGCGCAGTCCTTCCAGCGACAGGCCCAGCGTGCGCGGGATCGGCGTGGCGGTGAGCGTCAGCACATCCACTTCGGCGCGCAGCGCCTTGAGCGCTTCCTTCTGCCGCACGCCGAAACGGTGTTCCTCGTCGATGATGACGAGACCGAGCCGCTCGAATGTCACGTCCTCCTGCAACAGGCGGTGCGTGCCGATCAGGATGTCGATCCTGCCCTGCGCCAGTAACTGGACGGCTTCGGCCTGTTCCTGCTTCGATTTGAAGCGCGAGATTTCCGCCACCTTCACCGGCCAGTCGGCGAAGCGGTCAGCGAAGTTCTGGTAGTGCTGCTCGGCGAGCAGGGTGGTCGGGCACAGCACGGCGACCTGCTTGCCGTCGGCCACCGCGACGAAGGCTGCGCGCATCGCCACTTCGGTCTTGCCGAAACCGACATCGCCGCAGACGAGGCGGTCCATCGGCTTGTCCGACACCATGTCGGAAACCACCGCACCGATGGCGGCGAGCTGGTCAGGCGTTTCCTCGAAGCCGAAGCCGTCGGCGAAGGCTTCCAGGTCATGGGTCTTGAAGTTGAACTCGTGGCCCTTGCGGGCCGCGCGCTGGGCGTAGAGGTGCAGCAGCTCGGCGGCCGTGTCGCGTACCTGTTCGGCGGCTTTCCGTTTCGCCTTGTCCCACTGGCCGGAGCCGAGCGTGTGCAGTTGCACCGCCTCCGGATCGACGCCGCTGTAGCGCGAGATGACTTCGAGCTGCGCCACCGGCACATACAGTTTGGCTTGGCCGGCGTATTCGAGGTGCAGGAACTCCTCGTTCCCATCGCCCATGTCCATGTGCACCAGGCCGAGATAACGGCCGATACCGTGGTTCTCGTGCACCACCGGGTCGCCGATCTTCAGTTCAGACAGGTCGCGCAGCCAGCCTTCGAGGTTGGCGCGACGGGCGTCCGAGCGCTTGTGGCGCGGGCGTGCCGTGGCGGCGTACAGCTCGTTTTCGGTGATGAGAGTGAAGTCGTCGAGGCGGAAGCCGCCGGAGAGCGGCGCGGTGGCCAGCGTCAGGCGGGCCTCGCCGGCCAGGAACGCGGCGAAGTCGGGAACGATGGCGGCGGGCAGTTCGTGCTCGGCAAGGTATTCGTTCAGGGTTTCACGTCGGCCGGCCGATTCGGCGAGCAACAGCACGCGCCCGGGGAAACCGTCGAGAAAGCCGCGCAGTGCAGCGAGCGGGTCGGCTGCCTTGCGGTCGACGGCGACATTGGGCAGGCCTGCCGTACTGCCAGCGCCGACTTTTTGCGTGAACTGCGGAAATTGGTTGGCGGCGATGAAAAATTCTTCATCGCGCAGGAACAGGTCGCCCGGTGGCAGCACCGGCCGCGAACGGTCGCCGCCGAGCATCTTGTAGCGGGTGTTCAGGTCGGTCCAGAATTCCGCGAAGGCGGCCGGCACGTCGCCATGCAGCAGCAAGGTGGTGGTCGCGGGCAGGTAGTCGAACAGTGTCGCCGTTTCTTCGAAGAACAGCGGCAGGTAGTACTCGATGCCGGCCGGCAGGATGCCATTCGAAACATCCTTGTAGAGCGAGATGCGCGAGGCGTCACCCTCGAAGGTTTCGCGAAAGCGCTGGCGGAACAGGGTGCGGCCGGTTTCGCCAGCAGGCATTTCGCGCGCCGGCAGCAGGCGGATTTCCGGCACGGGATAGAGGGTGCGCTGGCTGTCGACATGGAAGCTGCGCAGGGTTTCGATCTCGTCGTCGAACAGTTCGATGCGGTAAGGCAGCGCCGTGCCCATCGGGAACAGGTCGACCAGCCCGCCGCGCACGCTGTATTCGCCGGGCGCGACCACCTGCGTGACGTGCTGATAGCCGGCCAGCGTCATCTGCGCACGTAGTTTGTCGAGGTTGAGTTTGTCGCCCTGCTTCATGAAGAAGGTATGGGCGGCGAGGAAGGCGGGCGGCGCGAGCCGGGTGACTGCCGTCGAGGCGGCGACGATCAGCACGTCGCACTGGCCCTGGGTGACGGCGAACAGCGTCGCCAGCCGCTCCGAGATCAGGTCTTGGTGCGGCGAAAAGTGGTCGTAGGGCAGTGTTTCCCAGTCGGGCAGCAGATGCACGCGCAGGGCCGGGGCGAACCAGCCGATTTCTTCGGCCAAGCGCTGGGCTTCGAGCGGGCTGGCGGCGACGACCGCCAGCAAGCGGCTGCCATCGGTCAGTTGGCTGATCGCGAGGGCGTCGGCGGAATCGGCAGATTCGGGGAGCGGCTGGCGCTGGCCGGGCTTGGGCGCGGTAGGTAGGGAGAGCAGGGGAGTCATCGCAGGCAACAATAAAACAGGCCGCGATTATCGCATCGCGGCCCATCCTCTTACTCTGTTGCCGTCCTGCCAGCGCCGACTTTTTATTGGGGCGGCGCGAAGACGATCTTGAGCGCCTGCATCTGCTGGCCGCGTTCGCCGCTCATCGCACTGAGGCTCTGGTCGGCGGCGGCATGCAGCCCGGCGGAATCGAGCTGGGCCAGCACGGTTTGCGTGTCCTTGCCGGCGAGCGCTGCTACCTTGTCCAGCGGCGCGTTCAGCACGGCCTCGATGGCGAGTGCCGGCGGCGACTTGCTCGACTGCCCCGAGGGCGCGACGAAGGATGCGGCGAACAGGCCGACGAACAGCAGGATCACCGCCAGTGCCGCCGGCCGCGAGAAGTAGCGTTGGAAGGACTTGAAATGCATCGTGCTGTGCAGGGCGACGGCCGCCAGCATGATCCAGCCGAGCCATTCGTGTGCCAGCTTGTTGAGCCCGGAGTCGAGATGAAAGAACATCAGCACGCCGGTCGCGGCGATCAATAGAAAGCTGCCGATAGTCAGTGGCGTGGCCCATTCGCGGTAAGTCATGTTTTTCTCCCTGTGTCGATTCACGATGGGAGAGATGATGCCCGCCGGGGGTAAGCCAACTGTTGCGGAGTTGTTGCCAGTTGTAAGGGCCGTCCCGCCAGCGCCGACTTTTGCCTTTATCATGCCGGCCATGCAGGGCCAACTCTTCAGCCAGGATTTTCTTCATCGCGGCATCCGCGACACCCCGCCCTATGAGGCGCTGACCGAATCCGATCTGGCGACTTTCCGCGCCGCGCTCGCTGCCATTTTCGCTCCGCTGTCCGCCGGTTCGACCATCAACGAGGCGCAAACCGAGCAACTGGTGATCGAGAAAGTGCTGGCCCAACTTGGCTGGGGCGACGATTATCTGCCGCAGGTCAATCTCTCCGGCAAGCGCCGCGAGGACGTGCCCGACGTGCTGCTGTTCCCCGATGCCGCCGCCAAGACCGCCGCCATCAACGAGACCCGTGACGACCAGCGTTACCGGCACGGTCTTGCCATTCTCGAAGCCAAGCGCTGGCTGCGTCCGCTCGACCGGGGCGATGCCGCCGAAGCGGGCGATCCCGGCGCACCGTCCTCGCAGATGCTGCGTTATCTGTCGCGGGTCGATGTCGTCGCCGACCGCGCCGTGAAGTGGGGCGTGCTCACCAATGGCGCGGTGTGGCGTCTCTATTGGCAGGATGCCCGTTCGCGCGCCGAAGAGTTTTTCGAGATCGATGTCGCTGTCGCGCTTGGCGTGCCCGGCGTGCAGACCGAGTTCGATGCGCCCGAGCCAGATCACGCCCTGCGCCTGTTTTTCCTGATGTTCCACCGTGCCGCTTTCCTCTCGCAATCCTGGGACACGGCTGATCGCAGCTTTCACGCCTACGCCCGCAACGAGGCGCGCGTGTATGAGGAAAAGGTCGCGCAAGACCTCGGCGCGCGGGTGTTCACCGAGATTTTCCCGGCCCTGTGCCACGCACTGGCCAAGGGTGACCTGCAAGCGCAAAGGCAGCCGTTCGGCTTCGGCAAGGCCATGCGACTGCAATACACACGGCCCTATCTCGACGAAGTGCGCGAGGCCGCGCTGGTGTTTCTCTACCGGCTGTTGTTCCTCTTCTACGCCGAGGATCGCGGCCTCTTGCCGGTCAGGGACGAGCGTTACCACCGTTACAGCCTGCGTCGCCTGCGCGAACAGGTGCGCGACGACATCGACCAGCGTCGTCCGTTGGCAACCAAGCTGGACAACCTTTACCGGGATTTGCAGGCCGTTTTCTTCATCATCGACGAAGGCGAGGACGCCGTCGGTATTCCCGCCTACAACGGCGGCTTGTTCGACCGCGCCCGCTCGCCGCTGCTGGTGCGCTCGCGCGTGCCCGACGCCATCCTGGCGCCGATCATCGATACCCTGTCGCGCCGCACCGAGGATTTGCTCAAGGGCTGGATCAACTACCGCGACCTGTCCGTCGCCCACCTGGGGGGCATCTACGAACGCCTGCTCGAATACTCGCTGGCACACGAAGTCGCGCCCAAGGATACTTTCGAGAACACGCCGGAAATCGACATCATCCATGCCCGTCCGGCCAGCTTTGCCCGCAAGGTGTCGGGCAGCTATTACACCCATGACGACCTGGTACGGTTGATCCTGCGCGAATCGGTCGGCCGGCTGGCCGACGAGCGCCAGCAAGCTTTCAGCAAACGGTTGGACGCCTGGAAGAAAAAGACCGCGCTCAACCCCGGCGATTGGGACGCGCTGGATAAACTCGATCCTGCCAGTGCCCTGCTGGAACTGAAGATTTGCGATCCGGCCATGGGTAGCGGCCACTTTCTGGTGGCGCTGGTCGATGACCTCGCTGATCGCATTCTCGAAACCATCGACACCGCCGAGCATCAGGTCGCCGTCCAACTCTGGTCGGCCCATCTGCTGGAGCAGGGGTGGCCCTGGCAAAGTCCGCTGGTGGCGCGCATCGCCCACATTCGCCGCACCATCAAGGCGGCGGCCCAGGAACACGGCTGGAACGTCACCGACGCCCAGCTCGACGACCGCCACATCGTCCGTCGCATGATCCTCAAGAAGAGCATCTTCGGCGTGGACAAGAATCCGATGGCGGTCGAACTGGCCAAGACCGCGTTGTGGCTGCACACCTTTACCGTCGGCGCGCCGCTGTCCTTCCTCGATCATCACCTCAAGATCGGCGATTCGCTGCATGGCGAGCGCCTGCCCGAGGTGGCGCGCGGCCTCGAAGCACTGGGCATGCTGTTCCAGCGCGGCGAACTGGCGCGACTGGAAATCGCCGCCAAGAGCCTGGCGCGGGTAGCCGACCTGACCGACGTCGATATCGCCGAGGCACGCCTGTCGAAACAACTGGCCGACGAAGCCGCCGAGCAGGTCGCGCCGATTCATGCGCTGCTGGATTTCTGGCGCGCGCTGCGCTGGAAGTTGCCGGGCTGGCCGGCGAGTTCCGAGAAAAAACTTGAAAAGCTCGGCGGGCAGGAACTCGTCGATGCGCTGGGCGAAATTTTTTCGCCTGACCGCAATCTCGTCGCGCTGCTGACCGTCAAGCCGCCCGAGCAAGTCGAATACGCCGTCCGGGAGCCCACCGAGCCGACGCCCGGCGAAAAGCTGATGGCCGAACTGCGCGCCATCGCGGAGCGCGAACGGTTCCTGCATTGGTGGACCGCTTTCCCGACGGTGTTCGACACGGCGGGCCGGGGCGGTTTCGATGCGGTTATCGGCAACCCGCCGTGGGATCGCATCAAGTTGCAGCAGGTGGAATGGTTTGCCGAACGCGACCGCGCCATTGCCGCCCAGCCGCGCGCGGCGGACCGCAAGCGCATGATTGAGGCGCTGGAAAAGAAGAAATACGGCCCCGCGCCCCTGTGGCTGGAATATGCCGAAGCCTGCCAGCGCGCCGAGGACAACGCCCGCGTGCTGGGCAAGAGTGGCGACTATCCACTCTTGGGCGGCGGCGACGTGAATCTCTACAGCCTGTTCGTCGAGCGCGCGCAGGCGCTGGTGGCCACCGATGGCATCGTCGCCTTGCTGACGCCCTCCGGTATCGCTGCCGACAAAGGCGCGGCCGAGTTTTTCCGGGGCATTTCAGCCACCGGGCGGCTGGGCGCGCTGTACGATTTCGAGAACCGGCATAACCCCGGCGGCAGTTTCTTCCCCGATGTCGATTCGCGTTTCAAGTTCTGCACGCTGGTGTTCGGCGGCGAACCGCGGCGTTTTGCCGCCTCGCGTTGCGCTTTCTATTTGCACGATATCGCCGAGGCCGATGACCCCGAGCGCGTGCTTGAACTTTCAGCGGAAGATTTCAAGCGGGTCAATCCCAACACTGGTGCCGCGCCGATCTTCCGCCACCGTCGCGATGCTGACATCACGATGAAGATTTACCGCGAGCATCCGGTGCTGGTGGATCGCAGCACGCGCGACGAGCGGCGCGTGTGGCCGGTGAAGTACCTGCGCATGTTCGATATGACCAACGATTCGGGGCTGTTCCTGACTGCTGCCGAGGCAAAAAAACTGAACGAACCAGTCGTGCCGCTCTACGAAGGCAAGATGGTGCAGATGTACGACCATCGGGCGGCGGACGTGGTGGTCAATGCCGACAACCTGCACCGCGCCGCACAGCCAGAACCGATTCCTGCTGCGCAGAAGCTAGAGCCTGATCGTTTTCCGGTGCCGCAGTATTACGTGCGACATAGCGATACCGCCGCAAACCCGTTGCCTTGGGCGCTGGGCTTCAAAGAAATTTCAGCGCCGACCAACGCTCGCACCATGATTGCCATGCTGCTGCCCGGTGCCGGTTTTGGCAACAAGGTGCCGCTGCTGGTGCCGCAAGCGCAGGCTGCCAATGAAGCCGCCGGGTTCTGCGCATTGTTGCTGGCCAACCTCAACAGCTTTGCCTTTGATTTTGTCTTGCGGCAAAAGCTGCAAGGCCAGACCATCAACCTGTTCATCCTCGAACAGCTCCCGGTCATTGCGCCAGAACGCTTCGCGGAAAAGATCGGCAAGACCAGGATCGCCGATTTCATCCGCGAGCAGGTGCTGCACCTCACCTACACCGCCCACGACATCGCGCCCTTCGCCCGCGACTTGGGCTACGACGGCGCACCGTTCGTGTGGGACGAGGCCGACCGCGGCGCCCGCAAGGTGGCGCTGGATGCGCTGTTCATGCACCTCTACGGATTGTCGGAGGATGACGCCGGCTGGATACTCGACAATTTCCCCATCGTGCGCGCGCAGGACGAAGCCGAGTTCGGCAATTACCGTAGCAAGACGCGCATCCTGAACGCACTGCGAGCCATCAACGCGGGCCGGCTGGTCGTCTGAAAAAGTCGGCGCTGGCGGGACGGCGCTTAACCGGCAAAGAACTCCCGTACGCGATCCAGCCAGCCCTGCGCCTTCGGGTTGTGCTTGGCGGCATCGTCCTGGCTGATCGACTCGAATTCGCGCAGCAGTTCCTTCTGGCGGTCGGTGAGATGCACGGGGGTTTCGACGACGACATGGCACAGCAGGTCACCTTGGGCGATCGAGCGCACGCCCTTGATGCCCTTACCGCGCAAGCGGAACACCTTGCCGGTCTGGGTCTCGGGCGGAACCTTCAGTTTGGCGACGCCGTCGAGCGTCGGGATCTCGATTTCGCCACCCAGCGCCGCGGTGGCGAAGCTGATCGGCATTTCGCAATGCAGGTCATCGTGGTCGCGCTGGAACACCGGGTGCGCTTTGAGGTGAATCTGCACGTAGAGGTCGCCCGGCGGGCCGCCATTGACGCCCGGTTCGCCTTCGCCGGAGAGCCGAATGCGATCGCCCTCGTCGATGCCTGAGGGGATCTTGACCGACAGCGTCTTGTGCTGCTTGACGCGCCCGCCGCCCTGGCAGGTGGGGCAGGGGTCGGCGATGAAGCGGCCGGTGCCGTGGCACTTCGGACAGGTCTGCTGGATCGAGAAGAAGCCCTGCTGCATGCGCACCTGGCCGTGGCCGCCGCAGGTCGGACAGGTCTTGGGCTCGCTGCCCTTCTTGGCGCCGGAGCCGTGGCAGCTGTCGCACTCGGCCATGGTCGGGATGCGGATGCGGGTTTCGGTACCGCGCGCGGCTTCTTCGAGGGTGACTTCGAGGTTGTAGCGCAGGTCGGCGCCGCGATAGACGTTGGTGCGTCCGCCGCCGCCACCGCTGCGGTTGCCGAAGATGTCGCCAAAGATGTCGGAAAAGGCGTCGCTGAAGTTGCCGAAGCCGGCGCCTCCCGCCGCCCCCGCACCGCCCATCGAAGGATCGACGCCGGCATGGCCGTACTGGTCGTAAGCGGCACGCTTCTGGCTGTCCGACAGGATTTCGTAGGCTGCCTTGGCTTCCTTGAACTGCTCCTCGGACTTGGGATTGTCCGGGTTGCGGTCGGGATGGTGCTTCATGGCCAGCCGGCGGTAGGCCTTCTTGATTTCCTCGTCGGATGCGTCTCGGTTGATGCCGAGGACTTCGTAGTAATCGCGTTTTGCCATGGGTGCCTCGATAAAACACAAAGGGGCCGCGGCCAATGATCAGCCGGCGGCCCAGGTTATGCGTGTCGCCGGCGGATTACTTCTTGTCTTTCACTTCGGTGAATTCGGCGTCAACGACATCGGCATCATCTTTCTTGTCCTTGTTCGGGGCTTCGCCACCGCCGCTACCTGCGGCATCCGCTGCGGATTGCTGGGTTTCCGCATAGATTTTCTCGCCGAGCTTCTGGCTGGTCGTGGTCAGTGCCTGGGTTTTCGCCTCAATGGCGGCCTTGTCGCCACTCTTGATGGCTTCCTCGGCTTCCTTGATGGCGACCTCGATCTTGCCTTTTTCATCGGCGTCGATCTTGTCGCCGTGGTCGGCGAGCGCTTTCTTCACCGAATGCACCATCGCATCGCACTGGTTACGCGACTCGACCAGTTCGTGCGCCCGCTTGTCTTCCTCGGCGTGGGCTTCGGCGTCCTTCACCATGCGGTTGATTTCCTCATCCGACAAGCCCGAGTTGGCCTTGATGGTGATTTTGTTTTCCTTTCCGGTACCCTTGTCCTTGGCGGACACGTGCAGGATGCCGTTGGCGTCGATATCGAAGGTGACTTCGATCTGCGGCATGCCGCGCGGCGAGGGCGGGATGTCGGTCAGGTTGAACTGGCCGAGACTCTTGTTGCCGGCGGACATCTCACGTTCGCCTTGCAGCACGTGGATGGTCACGGCCGACTGGTTGTCGTCGGCGGTGGAGAATACCTGGCTGGTCTTGGTCGGGATGGTGGTGTTCTTCTGGATCAGCTTGGTCATCACGCCGCCCAGCGTCTCGATGCCCAGCGACAGCGGGGTAACGTCGAGCAGCAGCACGTCTTTTACTTCGCCCTGCAAGACGCCGCCCTGGATGGAGGCACCGATGGCGACCGCTTCGTCGGGGTTCACGTCGCGGCGCGGCTCCTTGCCGAACAGTTCCTTGACCTTTTCCTGCACCTTGGGCATGCGGGTCATGCCACCGACCAGGATGACGTCGCCGATGTCCTCGATCTTCACGCCGGCATCCTTGATGGCCATGCGGCAGGGGGCGACGCAGCGCTCAATCAGTTCATCGACCAGCGATTCGAACTTGGCGCGGGTTATCTTCAGCGCCAAGTGCTTCGGGCCGGTGGCGTCTGCCGTGATATAGGGCAAGTTGATTTCGGTCTGCTGGTTGGACGACAGCTCAATTTTGGCCTTCTCGGCCGCTTCTTTGAGGCGCTGCAGGGCAAGAACGTCGTTCTTGAGGTCCACACCCTGTTCTTTCTTGAACTCGGTGACGATGTAATCGATGATGCGCTGGTCGAAGTCCTCGCCACCCAGGAAGGTGTCGCCGTTGGTGGACAGCACCTCGAACTGGTGCTCGCCCTCGATCTCGGCAATGTCGATGATCGAGATGTCGAAGGTACCGCCGCCCAAGTCGAACACCGCGATCTTGCGGTCGCCTTCCTGCTTGTCGAGGCCGAAGGAGATCGCGGCCGCAGTCGGCTCGTTGATGATGCGCTTGACTTCCAGACCGGCAATGCGACCGGCGTCCTTGGTGGCCTGGCGCTGCGAGTCGTTGAAGTAGGCGGGCACGGTGATGACGGCCTCAGTGACTTCTTCACCCAGGTAGTCTTCGGCGGTCTTCTTCATCTTGCGCAGCACTTCCGCAGAGACCTGCGGCGGGGCCATCTTCTTGTCGCGCACCTGTACCCAGGCATCACCGTTGTCAGCCTTGCAGATGGTGAAGGGCATCAGGTCGATGTCCTTCTGCACTTCCTTTTCCTCGAAGCGGCGACCGATCAGGCGCTTGACGGCGTAGAGGGTGTTCTTGGCATTGGTGACAGCCTGGCGCTTGGCCGAAGCGCCGCACAGGATCTCGCCGTCTTCCGCGTAGGCGACGATGGACGGCGTGGTGCGCGCGCCTTCCGAGTTTTCGATGACCTTGGGCTTGCCGCCTTCCATGATGGCGACGCAGCTGTTGGTGGTGCCGAGGTCGATGCCGATGATCTTGCCCATTTTCTTATCCTTTTTGCTGAATTCGAAGAGAAATTCTTACCTGCGTCACATATGGGGTTATCACCCCCGGCTTCAAGCCTCGGAAGGCGGGGATTTCGGTTTGGCGACCGTGACCAGCGCCGGGCGCAGGATGCGCTCATGCAGGGCATAGCCCTTTTGCAGGACGCTGACGACGGTATTGTCTTCCTGTTCGGCTTCGACCATGGCGATGGCCTGGTGCTGGTGCGGGTCGAACTTGTCGCCGAGCGGGTTGAGTTCCTTGACCGAGGACTTCTCGAAGGCGGCGCCCAATTGCCGCAGCGTCAGTTCGACACCCGATTTCAGGGCTTCGGCCGTCTGTGTCTCATTGGACAAGGCCGCTTCGAGGCTGTCCTTCACGGCCAGCAGTTCGCCGGCAAACTTCTCGGCGGCGAACTTGTGGGCCTTGGTGACGTCTTCCTGGGCGCGACGGCGCAGGTTCTCGGTTTCCGCCTTGGCGCGCAACCAGGCATCGTGGTGCTCGGCGGCCTTGAGTTCGGCGATCCTGAGCATCTCCTCAAGGCTGGGGAGTGTGTCGGGTGCCGTACTGTCAGCGCCGACTTTTTTTTCGTCCAGTTCTGAAACGGGCGGGTTTTGTTCTTCCTGCATGGAAAAATTCCTTGATCACGTTAAACCATGCGGGAAGTGAGGCCACTCCGCCGTTTTTCAAGGGCGGAGTGGCGATTTTTTCAGCATTCAGGTACGGAAGCGGCCGACCGTGCTTTGCAACTGGTTGGCGAGGTCTTCGAGCCGCTGGGCGGAGTTGGCGGTCTGCTCGACCGCATTGCTGTTTTCGTGCGCCATGGCCGCAATCGCCTCAATATTGGTGAAGGCTTCGCTGCTGACGCGACGCTGCTCTTCGGTGGCCCCGGAGATCGAGTCCAGACCGGAGCCTACTTGTTCGACCGACTGGTTGGATTCGCTGATGGCGCCGGCAACCGCATCCAGTGAGCGTTCGCTCGAAATGATGTCGGCGAGACCTTCGTCGATCGATTTGCGTACCGCGTCCGACTTGCTGTTGAGGGTGCGGGTGATGCTGTCGATTTCGTTGGCCGAGGTCGCCGATTTCTCGGCCAGTTTGCGCACTTCGTCGGCGACGACAGCAAAACCACGACCCTGTTCGCCGGCCCGTGCCGCTTCGATGGCAGCGTTGAGGGCAAGCAGATTGGTCTGGTCGGCGATGTCCTTGACTTCGCGGGTCATGTTGGTGATCGACACTGTGCTGCTGACGAATTCATTCACCGCGCCGGCCATGTCGTTGACCGCGCACTTGACCCGGCCGATCTCCTTGATCAGGCGGTCGAGGGTCTGGGTGCCTTCGTGGGAGCGTACCTGGCTTTCGCGCGATTGCTGGTGAACCTTTTCAGTGCTCTTGGCGATGTCGACGATGCTGGAAACCATGTGTTCGACCGCAGCGGAGGCGGCGCGCGATTTTTCATACTGTTGGTGCGAACTACTGGCCACCTGCTTGGCGCCGCTGACGAGATCATGGGCCGCACCGGAGACATGGCTGGCCGAATCGCTGACCTGGCGTACCAGGGTGCTGAAATTCGCCATCATGTCGTTGAAGACCTTGCTGGCCTGGCCGATTTCGTCTTCGCTCTTGACTTCGAGGCGGCGTGTCAGGTCGCCTTCGCCACTGGCGATGGCACGCAGGCCCAATACCATTTCCTCCAGCGGCTTGGTGACCACCTTGGTAACGAAGATGTAGATGAAGGCGAGCAGGGGTAGGCTGATGATGAAGGCGACAATCAGGGCCTTGATGTGCTGGGTCGAAACGGCTTCATTGACGCTATCGAGGGACACCTTCATGCTGACTACGCCTAGCACCGTGCCTTCGGGCACCTGGTGGCACAGGATGCAGTCCTTGCCGAGATAGTTCTTGCTGGCGATTGCCGGCCGCGCGACGCGCAGGTATTCACCGACGGCATCCTGCTGGATGGCGACGAATTCCTTGCCGCTGCTGAGAACCTGCTGTTCAACGGCATCCGCAGCACCTTCATTGGAAGTGCCCGGCCCAAAAAGCTTTTTAACGCTTTCCCCACGTAGAACCTTGAGGTCGCGAATGACGGCGAGCTGCTTGATCTGGTCGAGGAAAATTTCGCGCTGCGGCATGGTGCCGGTGAGCATCATGCCCGTCAGACCGGCGAGGGTGGCCTCGTGCATGGACTGGGAAAATTTCGCGGCCTGATCGATGGCGGTGTCGCGGTTGACCTTGCTTTCCCAGAAAATCAAGCCGTTCCAGGCAATGATGAGCATTAACCAGATTGCAGCAGTCAGGCGTACCCAGATTTTCAAGTCGGCGAAGCGCATCGCGCTGTCTCCCCAGCTATTTGTGGCGCGCAGTCTACTCCAAGAACATTGACATTGAGAGAGGAAATGCAGGCCCAACTTTCGTCATACCGTCAGATCGATTTCCTGCAGGCTGCCTGCCTTGCCGTCTTCCGCCAGATAAAGTCCCGAGGCCTTGACGAAGCCGAGATCTTCATTGCCGCTGCCGCGTAGCGCAAACGGGCTGGCGAGATTTGCCAACCCCAGTGCGTCGATGCCCAGTTCCGCCAGCGAGCTCAGTTCACCCTTGCCCGCTGCGTCGGGGGTCCAGACAGCAAGCTGCGCGAAGGCCGGGTCGCCCTCATCGATCCAGCCGTTGCCGTCGCTGTCGAGTTGAGCTAGCTCGCCAAAGCCGTGGCCGGTGGCTGGCCCGAACAGTTCCTGGCCGGAATCGATGCGCCCGTTTTCGTTACGGTCCAGAGCCAGGTAGCCACTGCCCGAGGCAAACAGGGGGAGCAAGTCAGCCTGGCCATCGCCATCGAGGTCGAACAGGAAGCGCTGCCCGCTGAAGTGGGCCAGTTGTGCGGCGGTACCGCCGAAATTGACCACCAGCGGATCTTTGCGCACGGCGTCACCGGCGCGCACGCTGACATTGGTTTCTTGGCGGAAGTAGCGGGTCATCTCGATGTCGAGCTGGAAGCTGAATTCCTGACCATCGGTGGTGCGGATGATGCCAGAGGCCGAAAACGAGGTCTGCTCAAACTCTTCGCGCAGGGCGTGGTAATCGTATTCGACGCCCCAACCGTTCCGGCCCGAGCCGGAGGCCTGCAGCGACTCCTGGGTGGCGCCGGCCTGAACCTCGACCCGGCGCATTGCGCTCGAAAATTCCCGCATGTCTAACACCTTGACCTCCTCGCCGGTGAGGAACTGGATCATCTGGCGGATCATGGCGAGGAAGGGGTCATTGTCCACCACATCGTGGGCGGCTTCGATCGCCTGGGCTTCACCGGACGGCATGCCGGCGTCGACCGGCGCGAAAGTCTGGGAGGGGGAGCGGGCGAGCAACTGGCGGGCGGCATCGGAAAACCGGGTGATCGCCGACTCCATGGCCTCGAAGTCGGGACGTGCGCCGCGCCAGCTGCGCAGGGTTTCACTGCTCTCCTGACGCATTATGTCCGCGTGGCTGGACTGCATGTCGAGATCGGTACTGGCGATTTTCATGGCTGACTCGATGGGGCTCCGGGGACGCGTGGAGTCAGTAACGTCTTGAAATTGGAAGTCTTGAGCAGTGATTTTGCGCCGTCCCGCCAGCGCCGACTTTTAGCATCAGGCGATCAATGGCTTACCGGGAAAACTTCATGCGCAATGCGATGTTGCTGCCAGATTCATTCCTTGGCGCCCATGCCGATGGCACGTTCGGCCGTCTGGGGATCGACGTATTCGGGCTGCAGCCAGTTGCCGAGGTTGTCGTAGATGATGCCGGCCAGCATGTCTACGCCGTCCTGGCGGTCGTTGAGGCAGGGAATGTAGTCGAACTCGCCGCCACCGTTGCTGACGAAGGTTTCCTTGCATTCCAGCGCCACTTCTTCGAGCGTTTCGAGGCAGTCGGCGGAGAAGCCGGGGCAGATTACGTCGACATGCTTGAGACCTTCGCGTCCCAACTGCTTGAGGGTCGGCTCGGTGTAGGACTGCAACCATTCGGCATTGCCGAAGCGCGACTGGAAGCTCACGATGTACTGCTCGGGCTGCAATCCGAGCGCTTCGCCGAGCAGGCGGCCGGTCTTCTGGCATTCGCAGAAATACGGGTCGCCCAGATCCAGGCTGTATTTGGGCAGGCCGTGGAAGCTCATCACCAGCCGGTAGTTCGGGTCGGTGGCGGGCGAGACGGAACGGCTCCAGTGCTCGCGCACGGTATTCGCCAGCGTGGCGATGTAGCAGGAATCGTCGTGGTAATTGCGCACGAAGCGCATGGCCGGCAGGTTGCGGGTGTGCTCTACCCACTTGGCCACGTCATCGAACACCGTGGCGTTGGTGCTGGCGGCGTATTGCGGATAGAGCGGCAGCACGAGGATGCGCGTCGCGCCGGCAGCCTTGAGGCGGGTCAGGGCCGCCGGGATGGACGGATTGCCGTAACGCATGCCGTAATCGACCAGGATGTGCTCGTAACCACGTTTGCCGAACCATTCCTGCAACATTTTGGCCTGACGCTCGGTATAGACACGCAGCGGCGAGCCCTCGGGCATCCAGATCGACTTGTACTTGGCGGCGGTGGTCGCCGGCCGGACGTTGAGGATGATGATGTTGAGGACCATCCACCAGAGCGGGCGGGGTATTTCCACCACGCGCGGGTCCCACAGGAACTGTTTGAGGTAGCGGCGCAGCGCTTCTTTGGTGGGGGCGTCGGGCGTGCCGAGGTTGACCAGCAGGATGGCGGTGCGGCGCTGCTTGTCGTGGACGTGGGGCGGTTCGGGCAGGTAATGGGTCGGATGGGCCATGAATGACTTTAGCCGGGACTGAGGGCGGAAGAGAGCAGGCGGGCGCTGATGTCGACGATGGGGATGACCCGCTCGTAGGCCATGCGGGTGGGGCCGATCACGCCGATGGTGCCGACCACCTGGCCATCGACCTCGTAGGGGGCGGCGACCACGCTGCATTCGTCGAGGGGGGCGATGCCGGACTCGCCGCCGATGAAAACATGCACCCCTTCAGCATGGCTGGAAAGATCGAGCAATTGCATCAGGCCGGTGCGCTGCTCGAACAGGTCGAACAACTGGCGCAGCCGGCCCATGTTGGTGGACAGGTCTTCCACACCCAGCAGGTTCTTTTCCCCGGAGATCACATACTGGCTGGCATCGTTGGCCGTGGCCTCCGCCCCGGCATCGACGGCGGCGCTCATCAGTTCGGTCATGTCGCTGCGCAACTGCTTGAGCTCCTCCTGCAATCGGCGCCTGATTTGCATGAAATCGAGGCCGGCGAAGTTGTACGTCAGGTAGTTGGCCGCTTCAATCAATTCAGTGGATGTGTAGGGGCGTTGGGTGAGCAGGATGCGGTTCTGCACTTCGCCCTCGGCGGTGACGATGATCAGCAGGATGCGCGTCTCGGTGAGGCTGAGGAACTCGATCTGGCGGATGCGGGGTGCCAGGCGGCGCGGCGAGATGACGACGCCGGCGAAGTGCGTCAGTTCGGAGATCAGCTGCGACGCCGCAGAGAGGACGCGCTGCGGCACATCGGGATGGATGCCGCCCCTGAGCTCGGAAATGTGCTGCGGATCGAGCGGTCGCACGGTGAGCAGGGTATCGACGAACAGCCGGTAGCCGCGCGGTGTCGGGATGCGGCCGGCGGAGGTGTGCGGGCTGGTGATGAAGCCCATTTCCTCCAGGTCGGCCATGACGTTGCGGATGGTGGCCGGCGACAATTCGAGGCCTGAATACTTGGACAGCGTGCGCGAACCGACCGGCTGGCCTTCGACGATGTAACGTTCGATCAGGGTCTTGAGCAGGGTCTGGGCGCGCGGGTCAAGCATGATGGTCCGATTGTAACGAACCGGCAGGCGGGAATGCGTCGGCCTTCGTGGTTAAATTCACCATTCGCCTGTTGCCGTCCCGCCGGAGCCGACTTTCCCGATGTCCAAGAAACTCAACGTGCACGCCCTGGGCCAGGTATTTACGCCGGATGCGGTGGTGGAGCAGATGCTTGCCCTGCGCCAACGGCGTGGCCGCAGCCTCGATCCGGCGGCGGGCGACGGCGCCTTCTGCCGGCGTGTCACCGGCTGCGAGGCGGTCGAGATCGATGCCACGGTCGCGCCGCCGGGCGCGCGGGTGATGGATTTCTTCAGCCTGCCCCCCGACGAAAAGTTCGAGACGATCATCGGCAATCCGCCCTACGTGCGCTACCAGGACATTCGGCCGGAAACACTGGCCCTGCTCGACAGCATGATGTTCGACGGGCGCAGCAACCTCTACCTGTTCTTCATCGAGAAGGCGGTCCGCCACCTGCGGCGCGGCGGCGAGTTGATCTTCATCGTGCCGCGCGAATTCGCCAAGCTGACGGCTGCACGCAAGCTCAATACCTTCCTCTACGAGGAGGGCGACATCACCGACTTCATCGAGACGGGCGATGCGCGCATCTTCGGTTCGCACAACCCGAACTGCGTCATCTTCCGTTTCGAGCGCGGCCGCCATACGCGCCGGCTCAACGACGGACGCCGGTTCGCGCTGGTCGACGGGCAACTGATGTTCCTGCGCAGCGACTACCGCCTGCCGCTGTCCGAACTGTTCGACGTCAAGGTGGGCGCGGTCTCCGGGGCCGACGATGTGTACGAACATCCCGAGGGCAATGCCGAGTTCGTCTGTTCCACCACCATCGACAGCGGCCAGACGCGCCGTATGTTCTTCGGCGGTCCTCATCCGCACCTGGAGGCCCACCGCGAGCGCCTGCTGGCGCGGCGCGTGCGCAGCTTCGATGAATCGAACTGGTGGCAATGGGGACGCCTGCATCATGTCTCCCCGGCGCCACGCATCTACGTGAATGCCAAGACACGCCGCGCGCGCCCCTTCTTCCGCCACGACTGCCCCAACTATGATGGCTCGATCCTCGCCCTGTTTCCCACCCGGCCGGCCATGGACCTGAACCTCGCCACCGACATGCTCAACGACCAGATCGACTGGCAGGAACTGGGTTTCGTCTGCGACGGGCGCTTCCTCCTTTCCCAGCGCAGCTTGCAGAACTGCCTGTTGCCGGCGGTATTCGAGATCCTCCTGCCGCTCACGACGAATAGGAAGTCCGCATGAAATTCCGCACCGTTGCCCTGATCGGCAAGCATGACAGTCCTGCAGTCGCCGAGGCACTGCGCGCCCTGTTGCAGCACCTGCGCAGCCATTATGGCGACCAGCTTACCGTCTGGGTGAAGGCCGGCAATGCTGCGGCGATCGGCGAGCCCGAGTTGGCGGCGAACCATGAAACGCTGGTGAAAGCCGACGTGGCGATCGTCCTCGGCGGCGACGGCACCCTGCTGAGTGCGGCGCGCCGCCTTGCCGCCCACGACGTGCCGCTGGTCGGCATCAACCAGGGCCGGCTCGGTTTCATGACCGATATTGCCCGTACCGACATGTTGGGCGCCATCGATCGCCTGTTGGCGGGAGAGTTCATCCCGGACTCCCGCATGCTGTTCGATGCCGAGGTGTGGCGCCAGGGCGAACGCGTCTTCCAGACGGTCGCCCTCAACGATGTGGTGGTGAACAAGGGCGATCTGGGCCGCCTGATCGAAATGGAGGTGCGTGTCAATGGCGAGTTCCTCTACGTGTTGCGCGCCGACGGCATGATCGTCGCCACGCCGACCGGTTCGACTGCGTACGCGCTGTCCGCCAACGGTCCGATCCTGCACCCGGCCGTGCCCGGCATTGCGCTGGTGCCACTCTGCCCGCACGCATTGACCCACCGGCCGATCACCATTTCCGACGACAGTTGCGTCGAACTGGTGCTGATCACCCCGCACGATGCCCACGTCCATTTCGACGGCCAGAGCCATTTCGACGCACTAGCCGGCGATACCATCCGCGTCTGCCGATCCGCCCATGTCGTCACCCTGCTGCATCCGCCCGGCTACAGCTATTTCGCCATGCTGCGCGAGAAGCTCCACTGGAGCGCCATCCCCCGTCGCTGACACCATGCTGCTGCATCTTTCCATCCGCGACTTCGTCATCGTCGACCGCCTCGAACTCGATTTTTCGTCGGGCTTCGGGGTGCTCACCGGAGAAACCGGCGCCGGCAAGTCCATCCTTGTCGATGCGCTGTCGCTGGCACTGGGCGAGCGCGCCGAAGCGGACGTGGTGAGGACCGGTACGGAGAAAACCGAAGTCACCGCCGAATTCGACGTGCCGCCCGGTTCGCCGCTGGCCGACTGGCTGGCTGCCAATGAATTCGACACGGATGGTTGCCTGCTGCGCCGAGTGGTCGATAGCGCCGGCCGTTCGCGCGCCTGGCTGAACGGTACGCCGGCCACCCTGTCCCAGTTGCGCGAAACCGCCGATTTCCTCTGCGACATCCACGGCCAGCATGCCCACCTGTCGCTGCTGCGCGCCGATGCGCAGCGCTCCTTGCTCGATGCCCAGGCCGGAGCGCAAGCTTTGTTACGCGAGGTGGCCGGGCTGCATGGCCACTGGCGCAAGCTGCGCGCGGCGCGTCTGGTTGCCGAGAAAGAGGTGGCGGCTACCGCCCATGAACGCGAACTGATCGAGTGGCAGGTCAAGGAGCTCAAGGCGCTGGCCTTCGATTCGCAAGCCTGGCGCGACACCGAGCAGGAACAGTGCCGGTTGGGTCATGCCGCCAGCCTGCTCGACGCCAGCGCCGCCGCGCTGGCCGTGCTGGAAGAGGGCGAGGTCGCCGCCCTGCCGCAACTGCAACACGCGAGCCGCCGCCTCGGTGAACTGACCGCCCATGATCCGGCGCTGGGCGAGGCGACCCAGTTGTTTGAAAGTGCGTTGATCCAGCTCGAAGAGTCGGCGCTGGCGTTACGGCGGTATCGCGACCGGCTCGACCTCGATCCGGCCCGCTTGGCCGAACTCGATGCGCACATCGATGCCGTGACGCAGCTGGCGCGCAAGCATCGCGTTGCGCCGGAAGCCCTGCCGGAAGTTCTGGCCGGACTGGAAATGCGCCTGGCCGAACTGACGCTGGCGGCTGATCCGGTCGCGCTGGCGGCGCGCGAACAGCAGGCGCAGGCCGCCTATCGCGATGCGGCGCGGCGTCTTTCGGCCGAACGCACGCGGGCGGCGCAAAGCCTGAGCACTGCCATAACGACCGCGATGCAGGAGCTCGCCATGGACGGCGGCTGCTTCGAGGTCGCGTTACTGCCGCTCGACGAGGGCGCGTCGTATGGTCTGGAGAGCGTGGAGTTCCAGGTGTCCGCCAATGCCGGCCAGCCCTTGCGGCCGCTGGCCAAGGTGGCCTCGGGCGGCGAACTGTCACGCATCGGGCTGGCCTTGCAGGTCATTGCCAGTCGCGCCCATGCTGCCGGCACGCTGATCTTCGACGAGGTGGATGTCGGCATCGGCGGCCGTGTCGCCGAAATCGTCGGCCAGATGCTCAAACAACTGGGGGCCGACCGGCAGGTGCTGTGCGTCACGCACCTGCCGCAGGTCGCGGCCCAAGCCGATTGGCAGTGGTCGATCGGCAAGGAGAGGGTGGGGGATGCGACCCTCAGTCGTGTCACGCTACTGGATGCTGAAGGCCGCATTGAGGAAATCGCCCGCATGCTGGGTGGCGTTACCCTCACCGACACTACGCGCCGGCACGCGCGCGAACTGCTCGATTCCTGACGCCGCCCCCATCAACACGGCGGGCGCGGCTTGCGCCGTCCCGCCAGTGCCGACTTTTTATTTCGGCATCTTGCATTCGCCGACATACGCATCAGCGTGGTCGGTGAAGATGGTGCTCATCAGCTTGTTGGTGACGCGGCCCTTGGCATCCTTATGCACGAGGCGCAGGTAGTAGTCCTGCACGGGGTAGTGGTTGCTGTTGAACTTGAACTTGCCGCGCACCGACGAAAACTTCGCGGCTTCCAGCGCCTTGCGCACGGCGGCCTTGTCATCCAGCTTGCCCTTGGTATCGCGCACCGCCGCATCCATCAGCATGGCGGCGTCGTAACCCTGTGAGGCATAGAGCGAGGGGATGCGTTTGTATTCCTTCTCGAAGTCGGCGACAAATTTATTGTTGGCCGCGTTGTCCATGTCATGCGCCCAGTGCGAGGAGTTGAAGGTGCCGAGCATCGGCTCGCCCACGGCAGGGATGATGTCCTCGTCGGCGGCGAAGCCGGAGGTGATCAGGCGGATGTCCTTCGACAGGCCGGCGGCGACGAACTGCTTGATGAAGTTGATGCCCATGCCGCCCGGCAGGAAGAAATAAACCGCATCCGGCTTGGCGGCGCGGATCTGCGCCAGTTCGGCGGCGTAGTCGAGCTGGCCGAGCTTGGTGTACATCTCGTCGCCGATCTTGCCTTTGTAGTAGCGCTTGAAGCCGTTGATCGAGTCCTTGCCGCCCGGATAGTTGGGGGCGACGCCGATCACGGTCTTGAAGCCCTGGTCGGTGGCCCACTTGCCCATGGCCTCGGCCACGTTGTCGTTCTGCCAGGCGATGTTGAAGAAGTAGGGGTTGCAATCGGCACCGGCCAATTGCGACGGACCGGCGTTGGCCGAGATGTAGAAGGTCTGGTTGTCGAACACCGGTTTGCCGACGGTGAGCAGGATGTTCGAGAAGACGATGCCGGTCATGAAATCGACCTTGTCCTTCTTGAGGAAGCGTTCGGTGGTCTGCTTGGCGGTGTTCGGATCCTGCTTGTCATCGGCGATGATGACTTCGGCCGGCAGGCCGCCAAGCTTGCCGTTCAAGTGCTTCATGGCGAGCTGGAAACCATCACGGATATCGACGCCGAGACCGGCGGCCGGGCCGGACAGGGTAGACAGGAACCCGACTTTCACCGCATCAGCGGCATGGGTTACGGGTGCTGAAAGGGCAGTGGCCAGCAGGCAGGCCAGCAGAGTTTTTTTCATGATGTCTCCTCGTTTTATGGTTACAGGCTGTCCCGATAGATGCGGATGGCGGCGAAGGTTTCGGCGTCGTTGGCCGGCGCATGGCCCAGGCGCGCGGTGGCGGTGGCGATGACGCCGGGCGCCTGCCAGCGCAGGAAGGGATTGGTCGCCAGTTCCTCGGCCAGCGTGGCCGGGACGCTGGGCTGGCCGCCTGCGCGCTGTATTGCTACCGCCTTGATGCGGGCGTCGATGGTGGCATTGGCCGGTTCCACGGTTTTCGCGAAGCGCAGGCAGGCTTGCGTGTATTCGTGGGCGCAATAAATCTGGGTGTCGGGCGGCAGGGCGGCCAGCCGGGCCAGCGAGGCGTGCATCTGCGCCAACGTGCCTTCGAAGACGCGGCCGCAGCCGGCGCCGAACAGCGTGTCGCCGCAGAACAACGTGCCCGGACGATAGAATGCGATATGGTCCAGCGTATGCCCCGGCAACTCCAGTACCTCGAACCCGGCGTCCAGCACCGTCACGCGGTCGCCGTCGGTCAGCGGGTGCGTCACGACCTCGGCCACCTCGCGCGCCGGGCCGTAGACGGGCACCGGATGGCGACGCGTCAGTTCGGCGATGCCACCGATATGGTCGCCGTGGCGGTGAGTGACGAGAATCGCGCAGAGCGTGTCGCCGCTTTGTTCGAGAAAACGCAACACCGGCGCGGTCTCGCCCGGATCGACAACGGCTACTTTGCCAGCCTTACGAATGGCCCAGATATAGTTGTCTTCGAAGGCGGGGATGGGATCGATCTGCATGGCGACCGATTGTAATCATGATCGAGACGTTTGCCGACTGGCTTGAAACACCCCAGGGACAATATGTCCTGGCGTGGGAGCAGGAACGGCTCGATCTCGTGCTGGCCGACATCTTCGGCTTCAATGCCGTGCAGATCGGCCTGCCCCGGATCGATTACCTGCGCACCAATCGCATGCCCTTCCATCTGTATTGCGGTGCCCAGGCAAACGTCGGGGTGTGCACCGATCCGCACCATCTGCCCTTTGCGACCAACAGCATCGACCTCGTAATACTGCCGCACATCCTCGAATTCGACGCGAACCCGCACCAGATCCTGCGCGAGGTCGATCGGGTGCTGGTGCCCGAGGGCAGCGTCGTCGTCGTCGGCTTTAATCCCTACAGCCTTTGGGGCATGCGCCGCCTGCTCGCCGGCAAGCGCGGCGATGCGCCCTGGCAGGGCCGCTACCTGAGCGTGCCGCGCCTGCGCGACTGGTTTGCCCTGCTGGGCTTCGAGACGCGCGCTGGCACCTTCGGCTGCTATGTGCCGCCGGTCTGCAAGGAAAAATGGCTGAGTCGCTGCCACTTCATGGATTCCATCGGCCGGCGCGTGTGGCCGGTGACGGGGGCGGTCTATTTCCTGCAAGCCATCAAGCGGCAGCCGGGCATGCGGATGGTGATGCCGAAATGGCGCGACCGGATCATCCGTGCCCGCTCGCTGGCGCTGATGCCGCATAAGCCGCTGACCCACAAGAAGGATGACCGCCCGGAGGCACAATGACTGATATTGTCGATATCTACACCGATGGTGCCTGTAGCGGGAATCCCGGCCCTGGCGGCTGGGGGGCCTTGCTGCGCATCGGTGATGCCGAAAAGGAGTTGTCGGGCTACGTGCCTGCCACGACCAATAACCGCATGGAACTGATGGCGGTGATCGAAGCCCTGCGCGTGCTCAAGCGGCCGGTGAAGGCGCGGGTGCATACCGATTCGCAATATGTGCAGAAGGGCATCAGCGAATGGATTCATGGCTGGAAGCGGCGCGGCTGGAAAACCGCCGACAAGCAACCGGTGAAGAATGCCGATCTGTGGCAACTGCTCGATAGCCTGGTCGCCGGCCACGAGATCGAGTGGCTGTGGGTGCGCGGCCACGCCGGGCATGTGGAGAACGAGCGCGTGGACGGTTTGGCGACCGCCGCCATCGAAAAGCACCGGAGAAATTGAATGGCTACATTGCGACAAGTCGTGCTGGATACCGAAACCACCGGGCTGGAATGGCGGCAGGGCGACCGCGTCATCGAGATCGGCTGCGTCGAAATGATCGATCGCAAGCTGACCGGCCGGCATTTCCATCGCTATCTGAATCCCGGCCGTGCCATTGGTGCCGGCGCCCAGGCGATCCATGGCCTGACCGACGAATTCCTCGCCGACAAGCCGGCTTTTCCCGAGGTTGTCGATGAGCTGGTCGAGTTCGTCGGGGCTGCCGAACTGCTGATCCACAACGCACCTTTCGATGTCGGCTTTCTCGACAACGAACTGGGCTTGTGCGGGCGTGAGGCGCTGAAGACTTGCTGCGACGGCATCACCGATACCCTGCGCATGGCGCGCGACCTGCGGCCGGGCAAGAAGAACGGCCTCGACGCGCTGTGCGTTGAATTCGGCATCGACAATTCCAGCCGACAGTTGCATGGCGCATTGCTCGACGCCGAACTGCTGGCTGAGGTCTACCTGGCCATGACACGCGGCCAGGAAAGCCTGATGATGGACTTGGAAATGGGCAGCGCCGAAGTGCGCAGCCTGTCGGCAGTAGATCGGCCGCCGATCCTTGTCATTGCGCCTTCCGACGATGATTTCATCGCGCACGAGCGGGTGCTGGCCGAGATCGACAAGGAAAGCAAGGGCAAGACGGTGTGGCGGACGCTGGCAGCGTGAAAAGTCGGCGCTGGCGGGACGGCGGGCATCGGCCACAGCGGACGTCTGGTGCAGTCGCGACCGGATTATAGTAAGGCCACTTGTCGTTGTTGATCGAAACGCCGAATTTTGGGTGCTTTGGAGCATTCTTCGTCGGAGAGTTCCAGCCGCTGTCCCTTGAATGTT
>JACDZJ010000125.1_pt1 | contig 35261 bp, 35 predicted proteins | sample 7365721 | NCBI WGS metagenome assembly JACDZJ01 (sample SAMN15143480, study PRJNA637477) | pond metagenome | biome: freshwater wetland ecosystem [ENVO:00000243]; feature: pond [ENVO:00000033]; material: pond water [ENVO:00002228]; isolation source: pond water containing pink berries ... | reverse complement strand
ACTCCTATGATACAACTTTTTGACACACTTTCTTATCCCGAACTCAGGTTAATAGAGTATTTCAATCCTGTTCAATTTTTATTTTAAATTGTAAATCACACAAAAAGCCACAGTAAAACTACAGTGGCTAATGAAATTCTGTTTTAATTTTAAGAATTAAATTAATTTTTCCAGAAAGTTGGTGTAAATAACAGTAAAACTGTAAATAATTCTAACCTTCCGATAAGCATAATAAATGACAAAAACCATTTGCTGAAATCAGGAATATATGAAAAATTTCCAGCTGGTCCTACTAATCCTAACCCGGGACCAACTCCACCCAAACAGGTTATCAAGCCTCCAATAGATTCTAGAAATCCCATTCCTGAAATTGCTAAAATTAAAATGCCAAAAGCTGCAACAATGAGATATAGCAAAGTAAATGCCAAAACGCGTGTAACTATATCTTCGCGAACTAAATGCTTGCTATACCTAACCGGAAATACTGCATTTGGATGAATAAGGCGTTTAAATTCATAGTAAATTGCTTTTGCCGAAATTACAACCCGAATCATTTTGATACCTCCACTGGTAGAACCCGCCGAAGCACCCGTAAGCATTACGATTAGTAAAATTACCCAGGTAAGTGGTTTCCAAAACATATAATCGGCTGTAACAAAACCGGTAGTAGTCATCAATGATGTTACTGTAAACAGGGCATCGCGCCACGCTTTTTCCAGGGGTTGAAAACTTTGAACTTTAGAAAAATCAACCAACGACCATGAAACAATAATGGCAAAAGTAAAAAGTACAATTAAGTAATAACGTAACTCTTCGTTTTCCCTAATTTTTTGCCATTTATTTTTTAACCCAAAATAATAAAGGCTGAAATTGATGCCCGAAAGAATCATAAAAAGTGTGATAATGTACTGAATATAACCCGAATCCCAATAGCCGATGCTTGCTTGTTTGGTTGAAAAACCACCGGTAGCAATGGTTGCAAATGAATGACACAATGCATCAAACCAATTCATACCACCCAATTTAAGTAAAACTGTTTCCGAAATTGTAAGTGCTATATAAATGGCAAACAATCGTTTAGCTGTTTCATTAATTTTAGGATGAATTTTATCCTTTGTAGGACCTGTGGTTTCGGCTGCAAAGAGTTGCGTTCCACTTACACCAAAAACAGGAAGTATTGCCAATGATATAACAATAATACCCAATCCACCAATCCAGTGAGTTAAACTTCGCCAAAACAACATACCGTGCGAAAGTTCTTCAATGTTGTTCAGAATGGAAGAACCGGTGGTGGTAAATCCCGACATGGTTTCGAAAAAAGCATCGGTAAACGAAGGGATAGAACCACTGAGCCAAAATGGTAGTAATCCGAATAAAGTAAAAATTATCCAGGTAAATGTAACGATTACAGAACCTTCGCGTTTTCCAATATTTGAAGAAGGATTTCGACTAATAATCAAGGCTAAGCCAGCAAATACCAAACAAATACCAGATGTTTTAAGAAAATAATATGCATCATTTTCGCCGTAAATTAACGGTATAAGGCAGATAACCAACAATACAATACTTTCGATAAGCATCAAACTGCCCATAACCCTCGACACTAAACGATAGTTAAATTTATTCATTAATTAAAGTATGTTTCGATTTTACGAATTGCAGATGAAACGCAAAACACGATGACATGATCGTTGGGCAAAATTTCTGTGTTTCCATATACAATAATTCCAAGTCCGTTCCGTACTATTCCACCTATATTTACATCATCTGGCAGCCGAATATCTTTAATTTGTGAGCGAGTTATTTTTGAACCTGCTTTTGCCACAAATTCAACAACTTCTGCATCTGCTGATGTCAAACTTTGAACATCTAATACATCGGCATCCAACGTTAGCTGATAAATATAGCTGGCAGCAATCATTTTTTTATTGATAACTGTACCGATATCCAAACTTTCAGCCAACATGATATAGTCGATATTTTCAACTTCCGCAACTGTTTTCTTAACTCCCAATCGTTTAGCTGCTAAACATGCCAATATATTTGCTTCCGAATTACTTGTTACAGACACAAAAGCATCCATTTCCTGAATACCTTCTTCCTTCAAAACTTCAAGATTTCTACCATCACAATTAATTATAAGTGCTTTACCAAGTTTCTCAGCTAAAGCATATCCTTTTTCTATGTCGCGCTCAAGTACTTTTGTACGAACATTTGCAGGTAGAAATTGGATGGTTTTTTGTGCTATCCTACTTCCACCCATAATCATTACATTTTTTATCTGAAATGCTTCTTTACCTGCCTGTGTTCTTACAAAATCGAGATTTTCGGGGGTTGTCATAAAATAAACGATATCATTTTCCTGTATTTCATCAGTTCCTTTCGGAATTATTGTTTTATTTTTTCGATTAATGGCAACGATTCTAAATTTTCCATGATCAAAAAATTTGGTTCTGAATTTCTGATTCACAATGACTGCATTTCCCCGAACTTTTATTCCCAGCAGAATCAAAGCATTATTGCAAAAACTTAAGTTTTGACGTAACCAGTTTGTTTTCAGTGCCTCTACAATTTGATGTGCTGCAAGCATTTCTGGATAAATCAAATTGTTTACACCCAATTTTTCAAAAAACTCTTTGTTTTTTGGCAACAAGTATTCATAATTATCAATTCTTGCCAGTGTGCGTTTTGCTCCAAGGTTATTGGCCAACATACATGCTGTCATGTTTACACTTTCATTGGGTGTTACAGCAATAAATAAATCCACATTTTCAACCTTAGTTTCTTCTAAAACATTTATAGAAGTAGCTGAGCCTTGATAAGTCAATAAATCATAGCTGGCTTCTAGGTTTCTCAATAGTGCTGGATTTTCGTCTAGCAAAGTAATTTCCATGTTTTCGCGTGCCAGCATTTTGGCTAAAAATGTTCCTACTTCGCCAGCTCCGGCAATTATGATTCGCATAATGATAATTTAATTTGTAACGAGTATACAAGTTTACGATTTTATTAATTCAAAAAAACAACAAAAATATTTACAACAATAAACTCTTCAGACTCTTTGCAATTCCAACAGTATCCAATCCCAACATTTTATAAAGTTCATCGGGTGTACCATGTTCAATAAAACGGTCCGGCAATCCCAGTCGTTTAACACTTGCATTATATCCATTGTCAGACATAAACTCAAGTACAGCACTTCCAAATCCACCCTGAATCACACCATCTTCAATTGTAACTATTTTTTGGAACTTCTTTGCAACTTCGTGAAGCATTGTTTCATCCAATGGTTTTAAAAAACGTAGATCGTAATGTGCAATGGATATTTTTTGTTCTTTTTCAATCAATTCAATGGCATTTTGAGCAATATTTGCTATTGTACCTATGGTAAGTACAACAAGGTCAATCCCATCTTTTAAACGTTCACCTTTTCCAATTGGCAAAGCATTCATTGACTGTTTCCAATCCACAATAAATCCTTTTCCGCGAGGATAGCGAATCACAAATGGTCCCATATTTGTTTGTTGAGCTGTAAACATCAAATGGCGAAGTTCTACTTCATTTCGGGGTGCAGAAATTGTAAGTTGAGGAATGCAGCGCATATACGCTAAATCAAATTGTCCTTGATGTGTGGCTCCATCTGAACCAACAATTCCTGCTCTGTCCAGGCACATTACTACATTCAATTTTTGTAATGCAACATCGTGTATCACATTGTCGTATGCACGTTGCATAAACGAGGAATAAATATTGCAATATGGCAACATTCCATCTTTTGCCATTCCAGCCGAGAATGTTACAGCATGACCTTCGGCAATTCCAACATCGAAAACGCGGTTTGGAAGTTCGCGCTGCATAATATTCATGCAACAGCCCGAAGGCATAGCAGGAGTTACTGCTACAATTTTATCATTTTTTCTTGCCAGTTCAAGTAGCGTTTCGCCAAAAACGTCCTGAAAAAGTATAGGAGTGGGAGTCTGGGAATCATTAGTTTTCAGTTTTCCGGTTTCTACATCGAATATGCCTGGAGCATGCCAGCCTGTATCTGAATTTTCTGCCGGTTCGTAACCTTTTCCTTTTTTTGTAATGCAATGAAGTACTTTTGGTCCTTTAAAATCTTTGATGTCAAATAATATTCTCACCAATCCTTCTACATCGTGTCCATCTACAGGTCCAAAATAGCGTATATTCATTCCTTCAAAAATATTGTTTTGTCTTGTAAGTGTGGCTTTTATACTATTATTGAACTGGATAATACGTTTTTTCTTGGCTTCGTTGAGAATATTCCATTTTTGAAGAAAATTTGAAGCTTTGAAACGAATTTTATTATAGGTTTGTGATGTGGTAATATCTACCAAATATTGTGTGAAACCTCCACTTATCGGATCTATAGCCATTTGGTTATCATTCAAAATAATCAACATGTTGTTTTTTACCATCGATACATTATTCAATCCTTCGAATGCTAAACCACCAGTCATTGCCCCATCACCAATAATGGCTACTACCTGTCTGTCATTTTCTCCCTTATACATTGCTGCAACTGACATTCCCAATCCAGCTGAAATTGCAGTCGATGAATGTCCAACTCCAAAGGCATCATATTCACTTTCCTTTGGACTTGGAAAACCACATAAACCTTTGAATTGCCTATTGGTATAAAATTTATCTCTACGTCCGGTAAGTATTTTATGACCGTAAGCCTGATGACCCACATCCCATACAATACGATCATAAGGTGCATTAAAAACATAATGAAGTGCTACTGTAAGTTCAATTACTCCAAGGTTTGATCCTAAATGTCCTGGATTTTGTGAAACCTCATCGATAATAAACTGCCTTAACTCACAACATACTTCAGTGAGTTTATTTTTGTTAACAGCTTTTAAATCAATCGGTGAGTTGATTTCGTTGATATATTGATAGTTACTTTTTTTCATATTATTGTCGAAATTGCTTGCAAATATAATAAAAATTTGTTGGCATTTTCCATTTAGTGAAGCGTATATTTTGTACGAACGTTTTTTTTATATATAAGGTTTAAATACTTGCTTTACTTATTATTTTGCTATTTCTGATTTTTTTTAATAATTTACCCTTGATTTCTTTCTAATTGAATAAAATATTGTTTTTTTTCTACCTATCTATTTGTCGAATCAAATTCTTGCCTTATCTTTGCATCCAATATAACTAAAACGTGACTCTTCAACATCTAAATATTATTCTCGTACACTTCGTCCTTCTTTTTGTCAAAAATCAGAAGTGAGGATGGTTATGTAATAAAATGTATGTAAAAATACAGAAAAACCTTTCTCACCATAATGGAGAAAGGTTTTTTATTTAAGAAAATACCCAAATACAGCTCCCTAAATCCCCCGAAGGGGGAACTTTTTAGTTTATAAATAAAAAAATGGAAACAAATAATTCAGATACTATCTTAAAAGCCTCCCCATCGGGGAGGTTGGTGGGGCTTCGCAGTTTAACCAGTACCGGTGGTCGCAGAATGGCCGGAGCTCGTTCACTTTGGCGTGCCAATGGAATGACAGATAAGCAAATGGGGAAACCGATTATTGCCATTGTTAATTCTTTTACTCAATTTGTACCAGGACATGTTCATTTGCACGAAATTGGTCAAAAGGTAAAGGCTGAAATTGAAAAATTAGGTTGCTTTGCCGCCGAATTTAACACCATTGCTATAGATGATGGTATAGCTATGGGGCATGATGGTATGTTATATTCCTTACCTTCTCGTGATTTGATTGCCGATAGTGTTGAATATATGGTTAACGCTCATAAAGCTGATGCAATGGTTTGTATCAGCAATTGTGATAAAATTACACCGGGTATGCTTATGGCTGCCATGCGATTGAATATTCCTTGTGTTTTTGTTTCCGGTGGACCAATGGAAGCCGGCGAATTAGATGGAAAACATCTTGATTTGGTAGATGCTATGGTGCAATCGGCTGACGAAAATGTTTCAGATGATCAAGTAAAGAAAATTGAGAATGCAGCTTGTCCTACTTGTGGTTCTTGTTCGGGCATGTTTACTGCAAATTCAATGAATTGTTTGAATGAAGCAATAGGCTTAGCATTACCCGGTAATGGAACGATTGTGGCAACACATGCCAATCGAACTCAACTTTTTGTTGATGCGGCCAAATTGATTGTAGACAATGCCAATAAATATTATTTCGAAGGCGATAATTCTGTATTACCACGTTACATTGCAACCCGCGAAGCATTTCTGAATGCAATGACCCTGGATATTGCCATGGGTGGATCTACAAATACAGTTTTACATATTCTTGCCATTGCACACGAAGCAGAAGTGGAATTGACTATGGACGATATGGATAAACTTTCTCGCATAACTCCTTGTTTATGTAAAGTGGCTCCAAATTCTCAAAAATATCACATTCAGGATGTAAATCGTGCCGGTGGAATTTTGGGAATATTAGCCGAATTGAGTAAAGGTGGTTTGGTTAATAAATCTGTATTTCGTGTTGATGGATTAACATTAGGCGATGCCATTGAACAATATGATATTACGACAGCAACGGTAATTTCCAAAGCGATTGAAATTTATAAAAGTGCTCCCGCAAACAGATTTAATTTAGTAATGGGTTCACAAAACGTACAATATCCCGAGTTGGACAACAATCGTATCAACGGTTGTATTCGTAGTGTTGAATATGCTTACACTAAAGATGGTGGATTAGGCATCTTGAAGGGGAATATTGCAAAAGATGGTTGTGTTATTAAAACAGCCGGTGTTGATGAAAATATTTTGATATTCAGTGGACCTGCCAAAGTTTTTACATCTCAGGATACTGCTTGCACCGGAATTTTAAGTGGAAAAGTGGTTGCAGGCGATGTGGTAATAATAACCCACGAGGGTCCAAAAGGTGGTCCCGGAATGCAGGAAATGCTTTATCCAACTTCATATATAAAATCCAAACATCTTGGTGCAGCTTGTGCGTTGATAACTGATGGTCGTTTCTCTGGAGGAACTTCAGGATTGTCAATAGGTCATATTTCACCCGAAGCAGCTTCGGGCGGAAATATCGGATTAATTGTTGATGGAGATATTATTGAAATAGATATTCCAAATCGTACCATCAATGTAAAATTAAGTGATGTAGAATTACTCAAACGTCGTTTTGTTGAAGAATCCCGTGGCAAAGATGCATTCAAACCAAAAGATAGAAACAGAGTTGTATCAAAAGCGCTGAGAGCTTATGCAAGTATGGTTAGTTCCGCCGACAAAGGTGCGGTAAGAATCGTAGACTAAAAATTCGTTTCGTGTTTCAAGTCTAGTGTTAAAATATATTATTATCGGTACTTACGCTTTCAGTGGTTAACAAAAATTAAAATGTATAATAACCTAAAAAACAATTCATTATTCATTCAATTTGCAATAGTCATTTTTGCGTCTTTACTTTTTATTCCCAGATTAGGTATTGTACACCTTTTCGATTGGGATGAAATAAACTTTGCTGAATCGGCTCGCGAGATGATTGTAAGTGGAAATTATTTAACGGTTCAAATAAATTTTGAGGCATTTTGGGAGAAACCACCGTTGTTTATTTGGATGCAAGTACTTTCTATGAAAATTTTTGGTATCAATGAGTTTGCTGCACGTTTCCCAAATGCGATTTGTGGTATTATTACACTACTCGTTTTGTTTAATATCGGACTAAAGCTGAAGAATGCTCGATTTGGTTTGCTTTGGATGCTTTTGTATGTTAGTTCTATTTTGCCCTTTCTTTATTTTAAAACAGGTATAATCGACCCATGGTTTAACCTATTTATTTTTTTGGGAATATATTATTTTGTAAGGTTTACATCGCCTGATAATAAAGGAAATAGCTATTCACAAATTTCCTATTCTGCATTGTTTCTGGGTTTAGCTATACTAACAAAGGGTCCCGTTGGATTTTTGATTTTCCTGTTGAGTTTTGGGGTATACTTAATTATCAACAGATTTAAATTGCAATATAATTGGATGCATGTTTTGTTGTTTGTTTCAATCTTAACTGTTGTAGGATGTTTTTGGTTTGTCCTTATTATTTTAAATGGAAATTTTAATATTATCCAAGACTTTATAAATTATCAGATTCGGTTGTTTCAAACTAAGGATGCCGGACATGGTGGTTTTTTACTATATCATTTTGTGATTTTATTTGTTGGGGTTTTTCCGGCATCTATTTTAGCATTACCTACATTCCGAAAGTCAGTGCTAAAAAAAGAAACCGATGTGCATACGGCACATTTTTTCAGATGGATGATGATTGTTTTTTGGGTTGTACTTATACTTTTTACAATTGTAAGTACCAAAATAGTCCATTATTCGTCGATGTGTTATTTCCCTCTCACATTTTTAGCAGCATGGTTTGTTGATCAGGTTCTAGAAAAAAAGGTGAAGTTCCACAATTATTTGAAGATTTTGCTCATTATTCTTGCTTCTTTTTTTGGAATTTTGATAACCATTGTAACTTTATTTGATATAATTAAACCAATGCTTTTCCAATATATTAATGACGAATTTACAGTCGGAAATATGCAAGCAACGGCACATTGGTATGGTTTTGAGCCATTATTTGGTTTAATTCTTATATTACTCACAATTTTGTTTTGTAATAAGATTGGCAAAACACCTGACCTTAAAACTTTTACTTATTTAATGATTGGAACATTGTTTTTCGTATCAGTTTCAATTTATTTTGTAGTACCTCAAGTAGAGAAATACAGTCAGGCTTCTGCTATTGAATTTTATGAAAGCAAAAAGGTGCAAGATTGTTTCATATTACCGATGTTTAAGAGTTATGCGCATTATTTTTATTCAGATAGATTACCCGATAACAAATGTGATGATAAAGAATTTTTATTACATAGTACTTTAACTAAACCTTGTTATTATGTTCTTAGAAATACAAAGAGCAATGTAATTGAATTTTCTAAAAATGCACCTGATTCCAAAAAACTATATGAAAAAAACGGGTTTGTATTTTTTGTCCGTAATCCTGTAAAATAGTTGGAAGGTAATGGAAAGTAGTTAGTATGAGATATGAAGCTGTAATTCAATTTATTAAAACTTAAAAAGTAAATAAAATCAATTTCAATTAATACCAATTATCCAAAATACCAATTAACACCTAACTAATTTAAAATTAACCAATAACCAAACCATGATTCTTGGAAAAAAAATAATTGTTGTAATGCCAGCATATAATGCTGAAAAGACGTTGGAACAAACCTACAATGAAATTCCTTTTGATATTGTTGACGAGGTAATTTTAACAGATGATTGCAGTAAGGATCTTACTATAGCAAAAGCAATGGAATTAGGAATAAAAGAAATTCAGATTCACGAAAAAAATAAAGGTTACGGTGGTAATCAAAAAACTTGTTACAACCGTGCTTTGGAACTTGGTGCTGACATAGTGATTATGTTGCACCCGGATTATCAATACACACCAAAGCTTATCCATTCGATATCATATATCATTGCCAACGATTTGTATCCGGTAGTATTGGCATCGCGCATTTTAGGTAATGGTGCTTTAAAAGGAGGAATGCCTAAGATTAAGTACATTGCAAATAGGTTTTTAACACTCTTTCAGAATATATTATTAAAACAAAAACTTTCGGAATATCACTCTGGATATAGAGCATTTTCGGCTGAGGTTTTGAGAAATATTAATTATAATATAAATTCTGATGATTTTGTGTTTGATAATGAAATGATTGCACAAATTTTTTATTCCGACTATGAAATTGGCGAAGTTACTTGTCCAACTAAATATTTTGACAATGCCTCTTCTATTAATCTGATAAGAAGTTCAATTTACGGATTTGGCGTGTTAAAGGTTTCAATTTTTTATCGATTATGTAAATGGGGTTTGATGAAATCAAAATTGTATAAATGATAAAAAAAATTGTTTTAGGGAAAGCTAACAGTGCTTACATTCAGCTACTTCGTTATTTTTTTGCTGGTGGGATAGCATTTGTAGTTGACGTGTTGATATTATATTTGCTTACGGAATATGCACATGTTCATTATTTATTATCATCAATTGCAGGATTTTCAGCTGGTTTGGTGATTACTTATTTGATGAGTATTTTTTGGGTTTTTGATGAAAAAAGTAAAGATAACAAGTTCATTGAACTCACAATATTTATTATTATTGGTACTATTGGGATGGGACTTACCTCCTTTTTTATGTGGTTATTTACATCAATATTATTATTACATTATTTATTTTCCAAAATTCTAACTACAACCATAGTTTTTGTATGGAACTTTTTAGCTAAAAAACAAATTCTTTTCACGAAAAAGGACTGATTATGATAGAAAAAAAAATTTTAGGCTCTCATGCCTTTATTCAATCACTTCTAAATGAAGGCGTTGATACTATATTCGGATATCCAGGTGGCGCAATCATGCCGATATTTGATGCTTTATATGATTTTGATAAACATATAAATCATATTTTAACCCGACACGAACAAGGTGCTACACATGCAGCGCAGGGTTATGCTCGTGTTTCAGGCAAAGTTGGTGTTTGTTTGGTAACTTCGGGACCAGCCGCCACCAATACAATTACTGGAATTGGTGACGCCATGATTGATAGTACGCCTCTTGTTGTAATTACCGGACAAGTTGGCGCTTTATTGTTGGGAACTGATGCTTTTCAAGAAATTGACGTGGTTGGTATTACCCAACCAATCACCAAATGGTCATACCAAATACGTAAAGCGGAGGATATAGCTTGGGCAGTTGCGCGTGCATTTTATATATCTCGTAGCGGTAGACCAGGTCCAGTGGTTCTTGACATTACTAAAAATGCACAGTTCGAAAAAGTAGATTTCGAATACAAGCCTTGTACATTTATTCGCAGCTATATCCCCATTCCAGAAGTAAGCAACGACCAAATTAACGCCGCAGCTGCCTTAATAAATCAAGCAAAAAAACCTTTGGCATTAGTGGGGCAGGGTGTTATTTTGGCCAATGCCGAAAATGAATTGAAAGCATTTTTGGAAAAAGGAAATATTCCTGCAGCTTGGACTTTACTGGGTTCATCGGCAATGTCTACTGATTTTGAATTGAACAAAGGATTTTTAGGTATGCACGGAAATGTGGCACCAAATATGAAGACCAATGAGTGTGATGTGCTAATTGCTATTGGAATGCGTTTTGACGACCGTGTAACAGGCGATTTATCTAGGTATGCTAAGCAGGCAAAAATTATTCACCTGGATATTGATTTTGCTGAAATAAACAAAAATGTAAAAGTGGATGCTCCTGTATTAGGAACTGCCAAAGAAACATTGCCAGCACTAACTGATAAAATACTGCATGCTAAGCATACCGAATGGATAGAATCGTTTAAGGAATATGACGAACGAGAATTTGAAAAAGTATTACTAAAAGAAGTATTTCCTACATTTGGCGAAATAACCATGGGCGAAGTAATTCGCAAAGTGAGTGAAGCTACTAATAACGAGGCTATTATGGTGTCGGATGTTGGACAAAACCAAATGATGGCAGCCCGCTACTTCAAATATACTAAGACCCGTAGTTCGGTTACTTCGGGTGGTTTAGGCACTATGGGATTTGCAATTCCTGCTGCTATGGGTGCCAAAATAGGAGCTCCAGAGCGAACAGTTTGTATGTTTGCTGGCGATGGGGGTTTTCAAATGACAATACAAGAACTCGGAACCATTATGCAAGAGCAAATTGGCATTAAAATGGTCATTCTCAATAATCATTTTTTGGGAATGGTACGCCAATGGCAGGAAATGTTTTTCGAAGAACGTTATTCGTTCACTAAAATGCAAAACCCTGATTTTATCGCCATTGCGAAAGCATATAAAATTGATGGCAGTGAAGTAAGAAAACGCGAAGAGCTGGACGAAGCCATTGCCAATATGCTCAAAGATGACAAACCATATTTATTGGTTGTAAATGTGGAAATGAAAGGCATGGTTTATCCGATGATTCCAACCGGAGCATCCGTGAGTGATATTTTATTGGGGTAAATGCCCCATAATCCCCCATAAGGGGACTTAAAAAATACTTTTATTCATTATTTCCCACCCTCCTAATCAATTGGGAAGTCCCTTTCGGGGGATTTAGGGGGCTTACTAATATGGAAAGAAAATTATATACCATTACCGTATTTTCGGAAAATACAGTTGGTGTGTTGGGACAAGTTACAGTTGTTTTTACTCGTCGGAGCATAAATATTGAAACACTATCTGTTTCACCATCAGCTATTAAAGGGATTCATAAGTTTACCATTACAGTATACTCTACCTTGGACCAAGTAACCAAAGTGGTACAACAAATTGATAAACGAGTAGATATTTTGAAAGCTTATTTTAATACCGACGATGAATTGATATTTCAGGAAATTGCTTTGTATAAAGTTTCAACTGCTAAAGTTTTGGCATTGGGCTCAATAGAAAGCCTGATTCGTAAATACCATATTCGCATCATGGAAATGAACGAACATTTTATAGTACTGCAAAAGGCCGGACATTATGATGAAACCCAAAAACTATTTGATGAACTGAGTGATTCAATTGGAGTTTTACAATTTATACGCTCGGGAAGAGTGGCAATAACACGTTCTACAGTTGAAAGACTGACTGATATGCTGAATACAATACAAGAAAAATATGGCAACATTACGGATTAATACCCCAGCATGTTGCTAATAAAAAGATAAATACTAAATAATATAAAATTGTTCAATAATAAAACCAAGTGTCTATTTATTGATACTTAAAAATTAAAAAAAAATGGTAAATTATTTTAACTCACTTCCTTATCGTCTGAAAGTACAGGAACTTGGAAAATGTGATTTTATGCAAAGCAGCGAATTCGCTGATGGTGTTAAAAAACTTATTGGAAAAAAAGTTGTAGTTGTAGGTTGTGGAGCTCAGGGTTTAGCTCAGGGACTTAACATGCGCGACAGTGGTTTGGATATTTCTTATGCGTTGCGTCAGGATTCAATTGATAAGAAAAAAGCTTCTTTTATCAATGCTTCTAACAATAATTTTGTAGTTGGAACTTTCGAAGAATTAATTCCAACTGCCGATTTGGTGATGAATTTGGCACCCGATAAACAGCATACTTCAGTTGTTAATCAAGTTATGCATATGATGAAAAAAGGCTCTTGTTTAGCATATTCGCATGGTTTTAATATTGTGGAAGAAGGCACTCAAATCCGCAAGGACATTACTGTTATTATGGTGGCTCCAAAATCGCCTGCAACTGAAGTTCGTGCCGAATATCTTCGTGGTTTTGGTGTTCCTACATTGATTGCAGTTCATACCGATAATGATCCCAATGGTGATGGACTCGAAATTGCTAAAGCATATTGCGTTGGAACTGGTGGTCACAAAGCCGGTGTGTTACTTTCATCATTTGTTGCTGAAGTAAAATCAGATTTGATGGGTGAACAAACCATTCTTTGTGGATTGTTGCAAACCGGTTCTATACTGAGTTTTAATAAAATGGTAGAAAAAGGAATTTACCCTGGTTATGCCTCCAAATTGGTGCAATATGGCTGGGAAACAATAACAGAAGCGTTAAAAATTGGTGGAATCACTAACATGATGGATAGATTATCAAATCTGTCCAAAATTGAAGCATACAAATTGGCTGACGAATTGAAAGATATTATGCGTCCGTTGTTTATCAAACACATAGACGATATTTTATCAGGCAGATTCTCCAAAACCATGATGGAAGACTGGGCTTTAGGTGACAAAAATTTATTGGAATGGAGGGCTGAAACAGGCGAAACTGCATTCGAAAAAACTCCTGCGGGCGACGTTGAAATCTCTGAACAGGAATATTTCGATAACGCTTTGTTGATGGTTGCATTTGTAAAATCAGGAGTAGAGTTGGCTTACGAAACCATGACTTGTTCAGGCATTAAAAACGAGTCAGCTTACTATGAATCTTTGCACGAAACACCATTAATTGCCAACACAATTGCTCGTAAAAAATTGTACGAAATGAATCGTGTAATATCTGACACTGCTGAGTATGGTTGCTATTTGTTCGACCACGCCTGTAAACCACTATTGGCCGACTTTATGAAAAAAGTAGAAACCAACATAATTGGTAAAAACTTTAACGAAACTGCATCCGGTCACGTTGACAACTTTGAATTGGTGAAAATAAATGCTGCCATTCGTAACCATTCTGTCGAAATTTGTGGTGCAAAATTGCGTGCCGCTATGACTGCCATGAAATCAATTGTGGAATAAAATCTGTAATTTTTCTAGAATAAACAAGAGCTACTTCCAGTTGGTGGTAGCTTTTGTTGCATATTTTCATGTTAATATACTCAATAACAACTACATAAAACCAAATACATATCAATTACCAATTTTCCATAACGTACTCAACATCCAGCACAGATGGAACAATTTTAATCAATTTCCAAATTTAGTCCAATTCGGAGTGTATTAAGAGCCGAATTTTGTCCAGCCATTATTCTAAATCGTTCTTCGTTAGTATTGACACGTTGCTTTTCGTTTTCTTCCATTATTCTTATGGTCATTTTTACCAATGAATTTTTCAAATACGCATGAACAAATGACAGAATCTCATGTTGAATTCGATTTAATTCTTTCTCTTGCAATGAGTTACTAACTGTTATTTCAAATTCATTCTTCGAAATAAGTTGTGGATAATTACCCAAAATAAAACTTCTTATTCGACCTTGTTCCGGTATTGTATTAGCAAATTGTCGCCAAGCAATTATCAGATCTTCATGGGCGAAAGGCTCATTTTTCTCTACTAGTTCTTCTGGTTTTTTTGGTTGATATGTTTCTTGTTTTTCCAAAACAATGCTTGAGGTGGTGATGGAAATACTTCCGGGACGTTGATATATAGGTGCATGATCTGCGGCAGAGGTTTTGGAAGTAACCATAATTTTTTGTACTGGCGGAACAATATTAATATTATCATGAATTGGAATTGTAGATGTTGCAGAATTGCTGTGGATTGCAATTGGCTGTACATCATCCATTAAGGTCTTTTTTTTTTCATTTGTCAGTAGGCACAAACGTATTAATGTTATTTCAACCAAAAGCCTTTTATTTTTGCTCAACCGATAATCGATATCGCAATCGTTACTAATTTTCAATGCCTGAAATAGAAAATCAACCGGACAATGAAGTGCCTGCAATTTGTAACGGGCACCTATTCCAGCACCAACTTCTAACAATATAATGGTTTCAACATCTTTGCTTACCAACACATCGCGTAAGTGAGAACTAAGTCCGGTAATAAAATGATGACCATCAAAGCCTTTGTTAAGTACTTCGTTGAAAATAAGCAACGATTTGTTGACCTCACCTTTCAAAAAACAGTCAACCAAACTGAAGTAATACACATAATCGAGCACATTTAGATTATCAATAACTCCCTGATAGGTAATGTTATTGCCACAGAAACTCACCAATTGGTCGAAAATTGACAATGCATCACGCATTCCTCCATCACTTTTTTGAGCTACTACATTCAGTCCGTTTATGTCCACTGTAACGCCTTCTTTTTCAGCCACAAATTGCAAATATGCCACTGTATCGGCTACCGAAATACGATTAAAATCGTAAATCTGACATCGCGACAAAATAGTAGGAATTATTTTATGTTTTTCGGTGGTGGCTAATATAAATATGGCGTGAGCGGGCGGTTCTTCCAACGTTTTAAGGAAAGCATTAAAAGCTGCATTCGAAAGCATGTGAACCTCATCTACAATATAAACACTATATTTACCTATTTGAGGTGGAATCCGTACCTGATCAATTAATGATTTAATATCATCGGTACCGTTGTTTGAGGCAGCATCCAATTCATGGATATTGTAGGAGCGTTGTTCATTGAACGAAACGCAGGATTCACATTCGTTGCAGGCTTCCGAATCGGCAGTAAGATTTTGGCAATTTATAGTTTTAGCAAAAATCCGTGCGCAGGTGGTTTTCCCCACTCCACGTGGACCACAAAACAAATAAGCATGTGCTAAATGGTTACTTTTTATAGCATTTTTAAGGGTTATGGTTAGTGCCGATTGGCCTACAACCGAATTAAAGGTGGACGGACGATACTTCCGTGCCGAGACAATGAAATTATCCATGAATAGTAATCTTTTTTCTACTTTTGTTTGCAAATATACTGAAAATATAACTCTTTGCGCATCAAAAAAAAAAAAATCTCAAAAAAAATTCCATTCATAAAAAATGCTTACCTTTGTCCAATATATTTTAGATAATTTCGAGAAACTTAAAATTTTGCTTCGCTAATTATTAGGTCATTATTATAATAATTATTTGTGAAAATTTGCGCAATTTACGTACTGATTTTAAGTAAATTTTTAAGTTATGTTAAACAATTAATTCTTCGTTATATGTGATTAGTATTGAGATAAACAGTCTTTTAACTCTTATCAAAATATTCGTAACTTGTAACTTTTTCTAAAGCACAATGCTAATTTCAAAAATCATAATTCAATAACCAATGTCATTTTTAGGAATAACAGGGAAAAGATTCAAATCGTTGCTTTTTAACAAGTATACGATTGTTTTTATGGTATTTGCTGTTTTTGTAACATTTTTTGATGAACATAATTTGATTCAACGATGGAAAACGAATCAAAAAATTTATCGAATGGAAAAGGAGTTGAAGTTTTACAAAGAAGAAATAAAAAGCACCAAACAAAAGAAAAATGAGCTGGAATCGAGCGACGAAAACCTCGAAAAATTTGCCCGAGAGCATTACTTATTGAAAAAAGAAAATGAAGATATTTTTATTATCAAAGAATGAAAAAAAAGAATTCCTTTCAAATTCTGTTTATATTAGGTGGGACTTTAACCATAATTGGTGCTGTAGCTCAACTTTTTAAAACGAATTATGCTCCTTTTGACTTTGCAATTGGAGCAGCCATACTGATTTTCATTCAGGTAAAAATAACACTGGATAGTTGGAATGTAGTCATGAGACAACAACGTCTAGCCCGTATTGGACTTTTTTCCAGTTTATTACTTGCTTTGGCTGGCTATTTTATGTTTTCAGGTTCTAATTTATGGGTAGTTGCTGTTTTGATTTATGCACTGTCCTCATTTTTCCTTTCGTTTCGAGGAAATTAAAATTTTTTACCAATTTACAGCATAAAAAAAATGCAATTCCCATTTTTGAGAGTTGCATTTTTTTGTTCCTTGTAATATCTATCAATTATCTTTTATTATATTAACACAGCAATCCTACAATATTACAGAATAGTGATTTTGTAATAAACTTATAATCTAAATGACATTTTAAATGCCATATCACGATATTTAATGATTGATTGAATATTGAATATTGAATATTGAATATTGAATATTGAATATTGAATAGAACTCATAACTCCCCCTATTGGGAGTAATCGGGATAAACAAGGGGTCGGTGGGTTGAATAGTTATTTTATTTTACATCTTTCGTTCAGCAATTTAGTTACCTCAGCTGTAATGTCATAACCCTTAGCTGCATACAGTATATTATCGCTCGAAGTATTACTTATAATCATTTCGTACTTTTTGCCTTTGTTGTAATGTTTCATAAAGGCGTTAATGGTGTCACGAAGTTCTTCGCTCATTTTTTGTTGTAACTGCATCAATTGTTGGCTCAATTTTCCATCCATATCTTGTAAATCTTGTTGTTTTCTCAATAACCGTTGTTGTTCCTGTTCTGCTCGTTCACGACTTAAAAACGCATTATTTTCCAATTTACGTTGAAATTCGCCCATTTCAATTTTTAGTTCTCTGGCTCTTGTATTAACTGTTAATCGTGATTCTTCTTGTCTTTTTATCAATGATTCGTTAGCATCTTTGGCAAATTGATAATTCGAAAGCAATGAGTCAATATTAATATAAGCAATCGGTAATTTTCCATTGCTGATAGAATCGTTCCACATAATTGTTTGTGTGTTTTCTGTTGAGGTTCTATTGCTTAGCACTAACCAAAATAGAATTACAACTGCTATTACCAAAATGCCATTTAAAATGAGAGATAAATTTTTCATACACCTTTTTCTGTTTTAGAAGGTTGATTGTTAATGATTTATAATGTAGTAACAAAATGAATGCTCAATTATTCAACAGAAAAAACCTCAATTTTAATACCTTAGTTATTAACTTTAGGACTTCTTGTTAAAATAAATACGATAGAATCGTCAGTCATTACTAAATTTGAAAAGAATTTTGGTCATTCTCCAACCCCCAAAGCATAACCAATTTTTTTTATTAGAGTGCAAAGATAATTTTTTTAGTACATATCGTTACTACGCGTTTCCATTTTTTAGGAATTTGAATGTTTCATTGTGATTTTTAACGATTTGACCTTAATTATACTGTTTTGTTATTATTTGTTTACTTAATTCTACTTTGACATATTTATCTTAAAAGTAATAGTAACGCAGATTTAGCGGATTATTTTTTGAAATTATAACTGATTTATACACGGATTCAAAAATTTTATAAATGAAATTTGCAGATTGAAGTTATAGTGTCTCTTTATTTCAACCTAATTTTGACAATTCAAAATTTAAATCCGAATTAAATCTGTTTTTTTCAATTTATATCTGTTTTAATCTACTTTATCAGTTAAATCCGCGTTGCTATTCTTTTGAATTTCTTTCCTTGAAAATTAATCTTTAATCTGTCAAAGTATAATTAAATTTGTTGGATGTTTGAAAAAAAAGCCGAATTGTTTTGAACAACAATTCGGCTTTGATTGATTTTTAATGAATAAAAATTTAACACATTAGTTTTAAAATATTTAAGTAATTTATAATAATAAATGATATGTTTTTTTTGTTATTAATATTCAGATAATCAAACTTATAACTCGTAACTAATTACTTTTAAATACTTAATATATTTTCGAAACCACATTCCAGTCAACCAAATCCCACAACGCCGAAACATAGTCAGCACGGCGATTTTGATAGTCGATATAATAAGCATGCTCCCAAACATCGAAGGTAAGTAGTGGAGTCAAACCACGGGTAAGCGGATTTCCGGCATTACTTTCTTTAACAATCGACAGTTTTCCATCAGCATCTTTAACTAACCAACCCCAGCCTGCACCGAATATAGAAATGGTAGCTTTGTTAAATTCAGCTTTAAATTCGTCCAAAGAACCCCAAGCTGCATTAATTGCCTTTAATAAACTTTCGCTTGGAACAGAGCCTTTATTCGGTGTTAATGACAGAAAATAAAAATTGTGATTCCAAATCTGAGCTGCATTGTTAAAAATTGGACCATCCGATTTTTTTACAATTGTTTCTAAATCAGCATTTTCAAATTCTGTACCAACTACCAAACCATTTAAATTTGTAACATAAGTCTGGTGATGTTTACCATAGTGAAAGCTGATGGTTTTTTCGCTAATAATAGGTTCCAATGCATTATGAGCATAAGGTAATTCTGGCAATGAAAATTTCATGATTTTAATATTTATATGTTATTAATAAAATTGATTTTGTTGAATTTATAGTTAAACATAATTTTGTCTATTTTTGTTTCAACAAAAAGTGTTTTTTTTGGAAAAATTTACAATACTATTGTTTAACTGCTTTTTTCTTACCATCTTTGTGGTCGCAATGAAGGAAAAAATAAATTCGATTATTTACAACCAAACAAATAAATTTTATGAAGCAAACAACCCGATTAATGATTGTATTAGGTCTCGTTTTAATGACCGTAACATCCTGTAAAACAAAACAAAAAGTGGCTGAAATTCCTGCTGGAGCCAAAATAGTTGCTACTGTACCTGCACCTGTAGCAGTAACTCCTACACCACCAAAAGCAGCCGATAACACAGTATCAGCAGTTGCCGAACCCGAAATAACTCGCAATGAAAATTTCGCATTGGCTGAAGGTGAAACCAATACCGATGCCATGAAGTTCAAATACCATGTAGTAGTTGGTAGTTTTAGTGTTCAAAGCAACGCCAAAGGTTTACAATCAATTTTGAACGGCGAAGGTAATAATTCTGTAATTGTTGTGAACGAAAAAGGGATGTTCCGTTTATTAATCGCTTCGTTTAACGATTATAAACAGGCACATGCACGTATAAAAGAATTAACTAGTCGTTTTCCAGATGCTTGGGTGTTGATGCAAAAGTAACTTAATTGAGTTTAATTTTACCATTTTATGCCAATAAATATAACAGGAGAAGAACCATTGGTTCATCTCCTGTTTTATGTTTATCATGTCCTATTTTTTCGAAAACGTCAGGCAACCTTTATCATTGTATATAGGATTTGTAAAACATTTGATGTTTTGAGCAAAAAGATTATCTTTGTAACTCAATCATATTTACTAAATGCTAAAACGATTGAAACGCAAAGTTTAAAAGGTGTGATTTCAAAGGGTAAAATTCTTTTTTTTTTCTTAATTCATGTTTTTCAAAATTTTCAATAAAAATGCTAAGAGAAACCATATATTCGCCGCAATCAATGCCCAATGGCTTGTTATCGTATTTTAAAGCTATTTTTAAAGACTTTTATCTAGGTCACAATCTAGGAAAACAGCTTTTTGAACGAGATATAAAAGCCATGTATCGTCAATCATTTCTTGGTATATTTTGGGCTTTTGCTCCAGCGGTGGTAACTGCTGTATTGTGGATTTTCCTGAATGGTTCAAAAGTTATTAAGGTGGAAGTGACAGGAATGTCCTTTGCTTTGTTTACTGTAACCGGTACTTTGATGTGGCAAATACTGACACAAAGCTTAAATACAACCATGACTTGTGTGAACAATGGCAAATCATTACTCACCAAACTCAATTTTCCACGCGAATCTTTACTTATTCATGCTTTTTATACTATTGTATTCAATATTAGTATTTTAATTGCTGTAACATGTATCATTTCTTTGTTTCTTGGTTGGCATCCTACATTTACCCTGTTGCTTTTTCCTTTGGTGGTATTAGATCTTATTGTTGTGGGTATTGCTGTAGGTCTTTTATTTCATTCGGTATTTAGTATGATTTCCGATTTTTCGAGAATGATTACAATCGCCTTACAATTTCTGATGTATGTTTCGGCAGTTATATTCCCAAAACCTAAAACGGATTGAATAGCAAGTATTGTTTTTAATATCAATCCTCTTGCACATTTGGTTAATTTTTCGAGAGATATATTTACGGGAATGCCTTTAGAAAGTACTCTTCAATTTACCGTGATAAGTATCTTTTCTTTAGTGCTGTTAATTGTAGGATTTGTAATGTATCGGATAACTATGCCGATAATAATTGAGCGTATGGGATCGTAATATATGAATTAAGACGAATTTTTAAGAATACGATTTACACGAATTATGGCAGATATTTTATACAAGGATGAGAGTTACAAAATAATAGGTGCTTGCATGAAGGTGCATTCTGAACTGGGGTCAGGTTTTTTAGAATCTGTATATCATGAGGCATTAGAGATTCAACTTAAAGATGACAATGTGCCTTTCCTATCACAAACTCCAATCGATATTTATTATAGAACTTTAAAGTTAAATAAGAAATTTTTCGCTGATTTTTTTTGTTTTGATGATATTATTGTTGAAATAAAGGCTGCTTCAAAACTACTACCTGAACACGATGCACAACTTATAAATTATTTAAAAGCAACAAATGTTCGGTTAGGACTATTGATTAACTTTGGCGAATCAAGTTTAATACATAAAAGATTTTTAAATATATAACTACTAATACGTTAACTACGAATAAATACACTGAATTAAACGAATTTCACGAACAAGAAATTATATTAATTCCTGTAATTGGTCAAATTCGGCTTCAATTCGTAGTTAAAAAACATTTCGTAGTTAAGCCAATCACTAAACTACGAATAAATACACTGAATTAAACGAATTTCACGAACAAGAAATTATATTAATTCGTGTAATTAGTCAAATTCGTCTTCAATTCGTAGTTAAAAAACATTTCGTGGTTAAGCCAATCACTAAACTAAGAATAAATACACTGAATTAAACGAATTTCACGAACAAGAAATTATATTAATTCGTGTAATTAGTCAAATTCGTCTTCAATTCGTAGTTAAAAAACATTTCGTGGTTTCCCAAAAATAATTCGTATGGAAGAAATACTCATAGACGTACAAAATGTATCCAAGCGCTTTTGCAAAGACCTGAAACGTTCCATTCGATATGGTTTTATGGATTCGTTACGGGCCATTGCCGGGCAGGATGCCACAGCCACCGACATACGCAATAATGCCCCGTTATGCCCCGTTATTACCCATTATTAGCTGTTATTACACAATAATCGCTAACTTTGCAGACTCTTTTTATACTTTCTCAAAATAGATATAAGTACTAGATACTCCCATTAAAGCAAATAAATCACTGACAAAATGGAATTTACCACCGAAATTAAACCCAAAAACAAGCTTTTCGACGTCGATTTTAAAGAAATATGGCACTACCGCGATTTGTATTCCATGTTTGTAAAGCGCGATATTATTACTTCCTACAAGCAAACAATACTAGGCCCACTGTGGTTTTTTATTCAACCCGTCATTACCACTATTATGTATATGGTGGTGTTTAATGGTATTGCCAAAATTCCTACCGATGGACTTCCAGAGCCATTGTTCTATTTAGCCGGTATCACCTTGTGGCAGTATTTTTCAGCTTGTCTTAACAGTACATCATCCACATTTATTTCCAATCAGGTTATTTTTGGTAAAGTTTATTTTCCACGAATAATTGTACCACTTTCTACGGTTACTTCCAACTTACTGAGGATGTTAATTCAGTTAAGCCTGTTTATTTTGGTTTATATTTATTATCTCGTTGTTGGTGTTGATATTTCCCCCAATTTTTACCTTTTGTTATTTCCTATTTTGATCATTATGCTTGCCGGTTTGTCGTTGGGTTTTGGTATCATTATTTCATCAATGACAACCAAATACCGCGACCTTACATTGCTGTTTGGGTTTATAGTGCAATTGTGGATGTATGCTACACCAATTATATACCCATTAAGCACCATGTCACCTAAAAAACAGTGGATAATGGCACTCAATCCCATTACGTCAATTGTTGAAGCTTTTAAGTATGGAACCATGGGAGTTGGAACTTTCAGTTGGGAAATGTTGGGTTATAGTTTTGGTTTTATGGTTATTTTACTGAGCATTGGCATTGTGGTTTTCAACAAAGTGCAACGGAGCTTTATGGATACTGTCTGAGAAATAAAGATTAACACAGATAAGAATAATAATTGATTATGGAAAAAAAATTAACTTCGTGACATTCAATTGTCAATTATCAACTAACAACATGAGTGTAGCGATTAAATTCGAAAATATATCCAAACAATACCGCCTTGGTCTTGTATCCACCAATACCATTAGCCATGACCTGAACCGCTGGTGGCAAACCACTATACGTGGCAAAGAAGATCCTTACCTGAAAATTGGTGATATAAACGACCGCGCCACCAAAGCCGAAAGTGATTATATTTGGGCATTAAAAGATATCAACTTAGAAGTACAACAAGGTGATGTGTTGGGTATTATTGGAAAAAATGGTTCCGGTAAATCAACTTTACTAAAAATTCTTTCGAAGATAACATCTCCAACCACAGGAACAATAAGCCATACAGGACGAATTGCAGCATTGCTTGAAGTAGGTACCGGTTTTCATCCCGAAATGACAGGACGTGAAAATATTTATCTCAACGGTGCCATATTAGGTATGACCAAAGCCGAAATTACCCGAAAACTAGATGAAATTGTTGATTTTTCGGGCATTGAACGTTATATCGATACACCTGCCAAGCGGTATAGCAGTGGAATGTATGTGCGCCTAGGTTTTGCCATTGCTGCTCATCTCGACCCTGAAATTATGATTGTAGACGAAGTACTGGCGGTAGGCGATGCCGAATTTCAAAAGAAAGCCATTGGCAAAATGCAGGATGTGAGTAAGGGTGAAGGACGGACGGTACTTTTTGTAAGCCATAATATGACTGCCGTAAAAAATCTTTGTAAAACAGGCGTTTTGCTTAAAAATGGTACAGTTGACTTTGCAGGAAATATTAATGATGTGGTAGATTATTATTTAACTGATAAAACTATTCGTGGATTATTCAATAACGAGTGGAAAAAGGAGAATGCACCTGGTACAGATAAAATAAAAGTAATAAAAGCTTATGTAAGTCACGATACGCCATTTATTACAGTAAACACACCGTTTGAAATTATTACAGAATTTTGGATAGAAGAAGAAGGTTTCCCTGTTAATGTAAGTATGGTATTATGGGATAAAGATCTGAACTGTGTTTTCAATATATCAACAATACAAAAACCATTATCTAAAGGATTACATAAAGCTACTTTTCATATACCTGCACATATAATGAATGATGGTTATTATATTGTTCAAAATTATTTTGTAACAGAATCAACGCCTCACTTTATTCATAATAATGCAAATTCTTTTGAAATTGTTGAGGATAGAGAATCATCGGGATGGCATGGGAAGTGGATTGGTGCAGTGCGTCCTACTTTTTTAAAAACTGAATTAACAGCATTATCCATAGATTTAGATTTAAAAAATACATAAATTTTTGTTTTAAATAATTAATATATTAATAATATGAATATAAAGATATTTTTCAAAAAAATTATTCGTAAAATTAGAAAAAGTTTAGGATTAATAAAAAGGGTTGACGTTGATATTTTAGTTTTAAATAAAAAAAACAAAATCAAAGAATGCTATATTTGTGGCGAACAATTTGAAAATTATTATAAATACAGAATTGATAATGAGGTTGATAGAGCTATAAGTCATTTCCAGACTGTTGGAAGTGATGTTGATAATTATGGGTGCTATTATTGTAATTGTAATGATAGAGACAGACATCTTTTTATGTATTTCGATAAACTTTCTTTGTGGAAAAAGTTTAACAATGCCAAAATTTTACATTTTGCACCTGAAATATCTTTATCAAAAAAGATAGAAAAATTATCACCAAATGAATATGTAAAGTGTGATTTATTTCCAAAAGAAGATTGGAAAAAAATTGATATTACAAAAATTGATTTCGAAGACAACTATTTTGATGTTTTGATTTGTAATCACGTAATCGAACATATACCTAATCATTTACAAGCCATTAAAGAAATATCAAGAGTCCTTAAGAAGAATGGGTTCGCAATTTTACAAACACCATATTCAGAATTACTATATAATCATTTTGAAGACCAAAATATTAATACTGATGAGTTAAGACTTTCTTTTTATGGGCAAGAAGACCATGCTCGAATAATTTCTAAAAGACAATTTTTGGATGAATTGTCAAGATATTTTGATTTGAATATTGTGAAAAATGATAGTTTATTTAGTGTTAATGATTGTTTTAGATATGGAGTTAACAAGATGGAAGACTTGATAATGGTAATTAATAATAAAACAAATAAATGAACAATCGTATCACTGTTACCCAACCTTGTCTTCCACCTTTGGAAGAGTTTATTCCTTATTTACAACAAATATGGGACAATAAATGGCTGACCAACAATGGACCATTGCACAACCAATTGGAGCGTGAATTGGCTGATTATTTGGGGGTAAAATATATTTCATTGTTTGCCAACGGAACCCTGGCGCTCATTTCGGCTTTACAGGCACTTAATATAACTGGTGAAGTCATCACTACTCCTTTTAGCTTTGTAGCTACTACCCATTCGCTTTGGTGGAATAAAATTACCCCTGTTTTTGTAGATATAGAAATGGAATACCTGAATCTTGACCCAGCCAAAATTGAAGCAGCCATCACACCACGTACCACCGCCATTATGCCGGTGCATGTGTATGGAAATCCTTGCCAGATGGATGAAATACAACGGATAGCTGATAAACATGGATTGAAAGTAATTTATGATGCTGCGCATGCTTTTGGGGTAAAAAAAGATGGAGTTTCCATTCTTAATCAGGGCGATTTATCAGTTTTGAGTTTTCATGCCACCAAAGTATTTAGCACCATCGAGGGCGGTGCTATTATTTGCCATACCGAAGATATGAAACGCCATATAGATAATTTAAAAAATTTTGGTTTTAGAGGTGAAACGTTGGTAGAAGAACCCGGGATTAATGCCAAACTCAATGAAGTTCAGGCAGCTTATGGATTACTTCTACTAAAGTATATCGACGGTTTTTTTGCCAAACGTAAAGCAATAACTGAATTGTATCAATCGTTACTTAAAGATATTCAAGGCATTTGTTTTTTGCCTGATATGAACGGCGTTACTCACGGTTATTCTTATTTCCCTATTTTGATAGACGAAGATGTTTATGGCATGAGCCGTGATGAATTGTATGAAAAACTAAAAGAAAATAATATCTTTACACGGCGGTATTTTTATCCATTGATTAGTAATTTTGAACCGTATCGTGAATTACCGTCTGCTGTGCCAGATAATTTGTCTATAGCTACTAAAGTGGCTCAACAAGTGCTTTGCTTGCCAATTTATGTAGAATTGACAGAAGAAGATATTCAACGGATAATTGAAATAATTAAGAAAAGAAAATGAGTGATGACAAACCTATTCTAAGTTTAGACAAAGACTATCGTGTTTTTCTGTCCGAATTAAAAGAAAAAGTTCTTAGAACCCAACTAAAAGCATCAATGGCTGCAAACGCAATTGTTGTTGATTTTTATTGGGAATTAGGGAAGGAAATTGTTCGTTTAGATAATACAAATCATTGGGGTGCAAAATTGATTGAACAATTAGCTACCGATTTGAGAATGGAATTTTCGGAAGTTAAAGGTTTTTCTCGTCGCAATTTATATGCTATCCGACAATGGTACTTGTTTCTCTCTACCCGATTTGAATTTGTGCCACAAGCTGTGGCACAATTACCGTGGGGGCATCAACGCTTGATAATTAATAAAATAAAGGATATTGATGTAGCTTTAACTTATGCTGCTGCTTGTTTAGAAAATTCATGGTCACGCGATACTTTAGAAGCTAATATTGTCTCTAACTTTCATTTACGTGTTGGGAATGGCCAAACTAATTTTTCCGCTACGCTACCTTCAATCCATTCAGACTTAGCGATTCAAACTATTAAAAACCCATATTATTTCGATTTTATTGAAGTAACAGACCAACACTCAGAAAGAGAAATAGAAAAGGAGCTGATAAAACACATTTCGGAGTTTATGGTAGAACTTGGAAAAGGATTTGCATTTGTTGGGAAACAGTATAATATTGTGGTGAATAACAATGATTATTATATTGATTTGTTGTTTTATCATTTGCAATTACGATGCTATGTAGTGTTCGAGCTAAAAGCCGGAAAATTCAAACCGGAATATGCAGGAAAACTTAATTTCAATATTTCTGCGGTTGACTCACAACTAAAACATAGTAATGATAGTCCTACTATTGGCATTATACTTTGTAGAACAGCCGATTCAATTGAAGTAAAGTATGCATTGCGGGATATTCAAAAACCAATAGGAATCAGTAATTTTGAGTTACAAAAAATGATTCCTGATAAATTAAAACCGTCGTTGCCTACAATTGAAGAAATTGAAAATGAATTACTTAAGAGTGATTGATATATTTGCACGTCGATATTTTTATCAATTGATAAGCAATTCTGATCCATATTGTGAATTGCCATCTGCTGTAGCAGATAATTTGACTGTAGCTACTAAAGTGGCTCAACAAGTGCTTTGCTTGCCAATTTATGTTGAATTGACTGAAGAAGATATTCAACTGATTTGTAATACAATGGTTCAATGAAGTATTTTATTATTTGCTGAATATTCTAACAGATAAAGTAGGTTATATTTAAACACAAAAAAAATATGTTAGAATATCATTTGAAATAAATAAAGAATGAGTAATTGTTCGTACAGAAACTTAAATTATAAAAAGAAGAAATATGAAAAAACTAATTATTTTAGGGGGTAGAGGTGTCGGAATGTGGGCTGCATCTATTGCAAATGATTTAGGTACTTATGAAGTTCTTGGATATTTAAATGACGTTGTTCCTATTGGACAAAAAATTGGATTGTACAAAGGATATAATGTACTTGGAACATCAAATGAAATTGATAAATTTATTGAAGATAAAGATATCTACTTTTTTATTGGTTATTTTGGTTTGCAAAATGAAGAAGCGACTTACAATAAGATCATTAACCTTAATATACCCAAGGATAGATTAGCAACCTTAATTCATCCTACAGCTTATGTACCAAAAGATTTCTGTTCAATTGGTCAGGGAGTTTTAGTAGCTCCATTTGCACGAATATGCCCAGATTCTACAATTGAAGACTATTGTATATTAATGTCTAGTTCTATTTTAGGACATGATAGTACAATGAAAAAATTCTCTCATCTTGCAGCTGATAGCGTGGTGGGAGGAAATGTTACAGTAGGTTATGGTGCGCATGTAGGTACAAATTCCACTATACGCGAAAATGTAAATATTGGTGACTTTTCCCTTATTGGTTCTGGATCGGTAGTATTAAAAGATGTGCCTAAAAACTCAATTGTTGTTGGTAATCCAGCCAAATTATTACGTGTGAAAGAGTAATTTTAATAAGAAAAACAAGTAATGCTAAAATCCTTTTTTTTTGTACCTGCTAATAACTTGAAATTTATTGAAAAGAGTAAAGTTTTATTAGCTGATTATATTATTTTCGATTTAGAAGATGCTATTTTAGGTAATGAGATGGAAGTCTGTTTTCAAAATCTTACATCTATAGATTTAGTTCCAAATCATATCGTTCGTTTTCGTTTTTTTGATGAAAATGAAAATTTAAATGAAATTGATTTCGAAAACTTACTAAAGATTGGTTTTAGACAATTCATTATCCCCAAATTTGGTGGTGTTGTACAGGCTAAAGCGATAAATGCCTTTTTAGAAAATCACAGGTATAATAATGAAGTGTCCTTTATTCTTTTGTTAGAAGACCCTGCTGGTTTACTTTCAATTTATGAGACATTAAGTAAAGGATTAATTACAGTTTCTGCTCTGGGCTTGGGTAGTCATGATTATTGCAATGCTATGGGGATGAAGCATACGAATTCAAATCTGTATTTTGCAAAACAAATGGTTTTGAACCATGCTAAGGCCTTCAATTTATTGGCTTTAGACACTGTTTCTGTTAATATTGGGTATGACGAAGAATTTAAAGAAGATAGTTTAATTGCTTTTGATATGGGGTTTGATGGCAAGTTCGTTATACACCCCCAACAACTTAAACTTCTTAAGGAAATAGAATACTATACACAAAAAGAAGTAGAAGAGGCTGAAAAAATGTACGATAAGATATTGGAGATAAAAGCACTTAAAACAGCTGTTGTGAAAATTGATGGTAAGGTGTTTGAAAAACCACACATAAATCGCATTGTTAAAATCATAAATTGGAAAAATACTTATGGAAGCAAATAGGATGGGTCATTACTTTGAAGAATTTGAAGTAGGCCAAGAAATAAAACATTGTCAGTCTAAAACTATCTTTGAAAGTGATAATAATATGTTTAGTCTGTTGACAATGAACCATCACCCGGTACATACCAATATAGATTATTGTAAACAGCAGCAGCACGGACAAATTCTTGTTCCTGGCACGTTGGTGTTTTGTTTGGCAGTGCATCTTACCGTGCTGGATATTAGTGGCTTGGCAATTGCGAATTTAGAATATGAAAAAATTGAACATTTAGCTCCTACGTTTATAAACGATACAATTTACAGTCGAACCATTATTCTTGAAAAGATTTTGTCAAAATCCAAAAATGATCGTGGTATTGTTTATGTTGAAACAATTGGTTCAAATCAGAACGGGGTTGATGTTATTAGATTTAGAAGAAAAATTTTAATCAAAAAAAGGGAGGCTTAAATTATGAATAACGAGAAGTATCTAATGCGGAGCATGATGTTTGTTCCTGGACATAATGAAAAACTAATACAAAGTGCGGCTAAGTCTGATGCAGATGTTATATTGTTAGACGTTGAAGATTCAGTTATGCCAGCTATCAATAAACAAATAGCTCGCGATACAATAATAAGTCATGTTAAAGCAAAGACCTTTTCAGATTTTGATGTTTTTGTAAGAATAAATGAAATTACAAGTGGATATCTTTTACAAGATATACTTCAACTAACCATTGAAGGTATTACAGGCTTTCTTTTTTCCAAAACTAATACAGCCGAAGATATTGTTTTTCTGGATAAACTATTGGAGGTAATTGAAATTGAACGTGGATTTGAAGTGGGGAAGTTTAAAATAATTCCTATATTGGAGACCGCTGCATCAATTATTAATGCAAATGATATTGCTCAATCGTCTAAACGTATTATTGCCATTGGTTTCGGTTCAGAAGATTTTGTAAGTGATTTGGAAGGCATACGAGATTTTGATACCAATACAAGTCTTTTTACACCCAGAACTTGGGTTGCAATGGTGGCTCGTACGCACAATTTGATACCTATTGATGCAGCATATATAAAAGTCCATGACTTGGAAGGTCTTGAAGCGCATCTCAAAGTTGGCCGTACACTTGGATATGCAGGTATGTGGGTGTTGCATCCCAAGCAAAATGAATTAGCAAATAAGTATTTTTCACCATCAGATGATGAGGTTACTGGAGCTTATGAGATTTTAGCACTTGCTGATGAAGCAACGAAATTGAACAAAGGTGTAGCAATTATTAATGGGAAATTTATTGGACCACCTTTGGTTGTTAAAGCCAATAGCATTATTAAAAGAGTTAAGTTGATTGAATCAAAAAAAAGATATAGTTTATAATGAATCTATTAGTAAGTATATGTTGTCTTTCCTATAATCACCAGACTTTTCTGCGAGAATGCTTGGCTGGTTTTATGATGCAAAAAACAAACTTTGCATTTGAAGTTTTGATTCATGATGATGCTTCAACCGACAAATCTGCTGATATAATTAGGGAGTATGAATTAAAATATCCGGACATTATAAAACCCATTTACCAAACAGAAAATCAGTATTCGAAAGGTGTTGGAATATCTATAACATATCAATTCCCTCGTGCCAAAGGCAAATACATAGCCATGTGCGAAGGTGATGATTACTGGACTGATCCATTAAAGTTGCAAAAGCAAGTTGATTTTTTGGAGGCGAATGAGGAATATAGCATGTGTTTTCATCCGGTAAAAATTTGGAAAGAGGGTGAATTAATTGAAGATTATATAACCCGTGAAGTTCCCGAAACAACTACCATTTTTGATTTAGCCGAAGGAAATTATATACATACCCCTTCGGCAGTTTTCCGAAAAAATCAGGAAGTGATTGAAGATTTTACAAACATGAATGCTGCTGTGGGTGATTATGTTTTACACATGTTAAATGCAAGGTATGGGATGATAAAAAAGCTACCCAATTTCATGGCGGTGTATAGAGTGCATGGAGGTGGAGTTTATAGTGGTGAAAAATACGGAAGAAAACAAGTTAATTGGTCTCTATTGTTAGTAAATTTAATGCCATACTTTAATGAAAATGTATCTGATCGACTTAGAGATACATTTTTAAGAACAATTGGACATACTTTGAAAGACGGTATATTTAAGGATATTACAGAAAAAAAAGCACTTATTAATCAATTAGTCTCATTTCCTGATATAATAATAAATGAGTTTATTTTGTCCAATCAAAGAGAGAATAAAATATATGAATTGGAAAATAATAAATCAATAAAGAAAACGATAAATAAATTAAAAGAAATTATCAAATATAGATATTTCAAATAGTGTCCTTTTTATGAAAATTGCATTCACATTATGTTCCAATAATTATTTGGCTCAAGCCAAAGCATTGTCTGATTCCGTTAATGAGCACCATCCTGAATATAAATTCTATATTGGTATTGTAGATGAACTTTCTTCGGATATTAATTATAAAGAATTCACTAATGCCGAAATACTCTCATTTAAGGATTTAAACTATGCTATTTTTGATGACATGATTGAAAGGTATAATATCGTTGAATTTAATACAGCAGTAAAACCTTTTTATTTTGATTATTTCTTCAATAGGATAAATGTTGGTGATTCAGTACTTTATATTGATCCGGATATTTTATTGCACCAACGTATGGAAGAAGTCGAGAATAAACTGGAATCATATGATTTTATTTTGACACCTCATTTGTTAGAACCTCTGCATGAACAAAGTCAATTTGAGAAACTGATTTTAAACGTTGGAGTATTTAATTTAGGCTTTTTGGCTTTAAAAGTAAGTGCAACTACAAAAATATTTCTGGACTGGTGGAAGAGTAGATTGCGTTATGATTGTAGAATTGCATTCGATGAAGGTCTATTTGTAGATCAAATTTGGATAAATTATGTGCCGTGTTTATTCGATAATGTTTATATTCTAAAACAACCAGGTTATAATATGGGATATTGGAATTTTAATGAGAGAACAATCTCTATAAAAGATAAAATATATTTTGTTAACGAGGATTACGAATTATCATTATTCCATTATAGTAGTTTTAATCCAATGAATCCTGACAAACTTTGCAAATGGCTAGAATATTCATTTGAAACCCGTCCTGATTTGAAATCCTTATATGAAAATTATGCAAGGATATTGATGAATAATAAGTATGAGTTTTATTCAAAATTTCACAGAGGTCTTAATTTCAAAGAAAATCATCCGTTCGCGGATAATAAACAATTAATATTGACTCGTAGACAAAAAATTGGAAGAAAAGTAAATAAAATAGTCTCGAAAATAGTCTGTAATATATTTAATATTTAAAATGAATAGCCAACATATTATATTTCCCAAAATATCTATTGTAACACCAAGTTACAATCAAGGTGAATTTCTCGAAGATACCATATTGTCTGTTCTTGGTCAAAACTATCCGAATCTCGAATACATTATTATAGATGGTGGTAGTACTGATAATAGTGTTGAAATTATAAAAAAATATGAAGATAGTCTAACTTATTGGGTTAGCGAAAAAGATAACGGGCAATCAGAAGCTATCAATAAAGGTTTTAGCATTGCTACCGGTGATATTTTGTGCTGGTTGAATAGTGACGATATGTATATGCCCAATATATTTAATTATGTTGTTAGTAATCTTAATCCTAAGGAGTTAAAAATTTGTATGGGTCAGTGTATACATATAAACCTTACTGATACACAACTAGATGCATGGGGTAGTGATATACTAAGTAATAAAAACACAGATTTGTCTATGTTTGATTATGTGATTCAACCTTCAACATTTTGGACGAGATTGGTTTGGGAAGAGGTAGGTAAATTAAATGTTAATCAGCATTTTGGCTTTGATTGGGAGTGGTTTTTACGGGCGAAAGAAATGAATATTGAATTTTTGTTACTCAATAAACCATTGTCAATATATCGTATTCATAAAAATCATAAAACAGGCGTAAGTGGTGACAAAAGGCAAATTGAACTTTTAAATATATTCAAGGTATATAATCCTACAATAGCAGTTCTTTTCGAAGCATTATGTAAGGAAACAATTACAAAAAGACAACTCAGCTATAGAATTGTCAAGAAATTTTTGAAATGGATAAAACGTGATTATTCATACGGTAGCATTCTAAAATTTTTAAAGAAAGAAAATTATAATAATTTTTCAAAAGATAACATAAATGCAATTTATGAAAATTATTTTTTAAGATAACCTGAAATTAGTCTGCAAGTACTAACCATTCTGGTCCATGACCCGTGCCATAAATTAAAGACAAGATGTGGAATCTATTGGTTATTAATAACTTTTCAATTTGTTAACAAAACAATATAGAAATTGGAAAAACTATAAGTGGTACGATTTAACATTTTATATATTGATAAATAACTAGTTAACGAGCTGTTAAAATACAAAATTGATACCAGTGAAGAACCTGATAAAAAAATTACAAAGGAGAATAAATAAAGAATTTATTAAGATATTTATTAGTATTAGAAATCAAATTCTATTAAATAAAAATATTAAAGGAATAAAAAATCTTGTAACTCTTGAAAATGCCTTTTTTTCTTCAAAATGTGATTTAAAAATAATTGGAGATAATAATATTATAAAATTAGGAAATTATTCACAAATTTCAAATACAAGTATTTTTGTTGTGGGTAATAATAATTCTATTCTAATCGGAAGTAATTGTAGTATTAAAGGTGGTAGCTTATGGATTGAAGACAATAATTGTACAATTAAAATTGGAAACAATTGTTCAATTGAATCCGCACATTTAGCAGCAACAGAAGATAATAGTATCATTTCTTTAGGTGAAGACTGTATGTTTTCATATGAAATCGAAGTCAGAACAGGGGATTCTCATTCCATTGTTGACCTTTTAACTGAGAAACGAATTAATAAAGCAAAAAATGTTTTTATTGGAAATCATGTTTGGATAGGCGCTAAAGTAACTATTTTAAAAGGTGTTACGATTGGTAATAATGTAGTAGTAGGTACTGGATCAATATTAACTTCGACATATCCTGACAATTCCTTGGTTGTAGGAATACCAGCTAAAATTATTAAAAATGATATTACATGGAAACGTGAACGTATTAAATAAGTTAATTATGAAATGAGTGTATGAATGTAGGTATTCAATACTGGCGCGGGTCAGTGACCTGTGCCAATACAGAAAAAGAAAAGAAACCTTCTTTTTGAATAACACAGGTCACTGACCTGCGCTAGCGGGGGATAGGTGGCTTTGAAATACATAACGCAAAGTAAAATACTTTTTACTTGCAAATCAACTTTCTGCAGGGCACTACAAAGCACTTTCAAAAATACATAAATTGATTTACAAACATTTATCTGTTTGAATGCACTATTTTGCCTTTGTAATTGAACTGATTTGCACATTTTTGTGCAATTATGCTGCAAGTTGGGTTAAGGGACTTACCCACAATACGGAATATTGGGCTGTAAAAATTAACAATACCAAACAACCCATTCGATTCTATGGATACAATTCCGAAAGGATTTTTGCCGATGATGGTATTGAAGCAAAATCAGGTATCCAATTTGATATCCAAAACTCCTCAAATATTGAGATTTACTATTTCAAAACCGAAGCAAAAGATTCGGGCACAACATTAAATGGTCGTAGTGTACCCTTATCAATAAAGAATTCTAATAACCTGAGTTCGGGATAAGAAAGTGTGTCAAAAAGTTGTATCATAGGAGT
>JACDZJ010000124.1_pt1 | contig 35945 bp, 38 predicted proteins | sample 7365721 | NCBI WGS metagenome assembly JACDZJ01 (sample SAMN15143480, study PRJNA637477) | pond metagenome | biome: freshwater wetland ecosystem [ENVO:00000243]; feature: pond [ENVO:00000033]; material: pond water [ENVO:00002228]; isolation source: pond water containing pink berries ... | reverse complement strand
TTGATTCTTGATAGCGTCTTATTCGGAAGTCGCCTAAAGTCCGACAGGCTGCTAGGCGCATGCGGCGCAGCAGGTCGGCGTGCCAGGTCCCGGCGCCCAGGTCGTTCTCGAAGAAGGCGGCGATGGCGCGGAAGATGTTCTCGCAGCCGTTGTAGAAATTGTGCAGCAGATAGCCGATGGCACCGCGATCATAATCGCTCACCGCCTCCGCGGGCAGCACGAGGTGGGGCTCCGCGGAGGCGAATAGACGTTCCAGACGGGCGATCTTCGCCAACTCATCACGCACATCGGCGCACAATAGCTCAGGGGTGCGGGCCATAGATCACCTGACCTCGCGCAATGATTTTCGCGACGAACACCGGGTCGTCATCCTGAGTGAAGAGGTCCAAAGGTCGCTCCAAGGCCTGTTCGAGATCGCGGCGCAGGTCCCAATAGGCCGCCGCGCCCACCCCCAACACCAGCAGGTCCACGTCTGACCAGGCGCTGGCCCGACCGTCGGCGATGGAACCGAACAGGTAAGCCGTGGTCACGTGATAGGCTTGCAGGATGGGGGCCGCGGTCAGACGGACCTGAGCCTCCAGTTGAGCGGAGGCGATCCGGGTCTGCGCGCGCTCGAGGTCCCAGCGCGCCTTGAGCTTGCTGAAATCGAAGGGGAGACGCGTCGGTTCAGAGGCGGAATTGATCATGGTGGTGGTGTTGCTGGATCATTTCAATGCGACCCATCGCCTGGTCTATCGCGCAACGAAGACCACGCTGGCGATCGGCGCGCGCCGCTTCCATTATGGCACTTACGCCGTCCGTATTTTCCGTTGAATCCGGCAAGCAGGCCCCATTCTTCCGCCACCACCACCAACGAGGACAACACGATGGATCTGCAACTTCAAGGCAAACAGGCATTGGTCACCGGGTCGACCGCGGGGATCGGCTTCGCCGCGGCGCTGGGCCTCGCCCGTGAGGGGGCTGCGGTCGTTGTCAACGGGCGCACCCAGGCGCGCGCGGATCAGGCGGCGGAGCATATCCGTACGCAGGTGCCGGGCGCACAGGTCAGGGCGGTCGCGGCTGATCTGTCGCAGGCTGCGGGCTGCGCGGCCCTGATCAGCGCCGTTCCGGAACTGGATGTGCTGGTCAACAATCTCGGTATCTTTGAGCCGAAGCCTTTCGCGGACATCAGCGACGCGGACTGGCTGCGCTTCTTTGAGACCAATGTCATGAGCGGGGTGCGCCTGTCGCGACATTACCTCACGGGGATGTGCGCGCGTGACTGGGGCCGGATCGTCTTCGTCTCCAGTGAGTCGGGGGTGCAGATCCCGGCGGAGATGATCCACTACGGCATGACCAAGACCGCCCAATTGGCCATCGCCCGGGGCCTCGCCGAGACCACCGCCGGAACCGGTGTCACGATCAACAGCGTGCTGCCGGGACCGACGCGCTCCGAGGGCGTGGCGACCTTTGTCGAGCAGATCGCCCGGCAGCGCGGCATCGCCTTCGAGGCGATGGAGCGGGAGTTTTTTGAAACCGCCCGACCCTCGTCGCTGCTGCGGCGCTTCGCCAGCGTCGAGGAGGTCGCGAACATGATCCTGTACGCCTGCAGCGCGGCCTCGTCCGCGACCAACGGCGCGGCGCTGCGGGTCGACGGCGGTATCGTGCGCGCGATTCCCTGATGGGCTGAACAGGCGGCCGCGCACCCCGCGCCGCGGCGCGGCCAATCACTTCTTGCACTAGCTCACTGGAACGCACATAATGCCCGGTTTTCCGCGATTCCCCTCTGCCTGACCCCCTCCTCGGACGCTCTCCCCGGATGCACTCCAGGCACCACCTACTCTGCGAGGTCCCTCATGGACTCCCCCAAGACGACCGAGGACGCCGGCGATACGCCGGACCAGGCCAACCCCGAACTGACATCTGACCAGACGCCGGTTGAACCCGATCCGGATAGTGTGCCAGCCGCGCCGTTCACCGAGCCGGACGACGACACGCCGAGCATTCAGGAACCCGATACTCGGGAACCCGGGGTCGACAAGCCTGAAATTCGTGAACCGGCAGTTGACGCGGCCCGTGCCGAAGCTACGGACACGGGTACGCGCGAGACGGCGACGCAGCCCACGACAGCCGCACCCGAGCCCGAATCCGCCGACCTGCCCCCGGCCGACGGCTTTGGCGATCTGGGTTTGGCACCCGCGGTCGCCCGCGCGATCGCCGAACTGGGCTACGAGTCCACCACCGCGATTCAGCGTGAGTGCATCCCGCATCTGCTGGCCGGACGCGATCTGCTTGGTCAGGCGCAGACCGGTACCGGCAAAACCGCGGCCTTCGCGCTGCCGCTGCTCTCGCGGCTCGACGCGAACTGCCCGCTGCCCCAGGTGCTGGTGCTGACGCCGACCCGCGAACTCGCGCTCCAGGTGGCCGAGGCCTTTCAGCGCTACGCGCACTATCTCAAAGACTTCCAGGTCTTGCCGATCTACGGCGGCCAAAGTTACGGGTTGCAGGTGCGCCAACTCCAGCGCGTTCCTCAAGTCGTGGTCGGCACGCCGGGGCGGATCATGGATCACATGCGCCGCGCCACCCTGTCGCTGGACGCACTCAAGACCCTGGTCCTCGACGAAGCCGACGAAATGCTCAACATGGGTTTCGCCGAAGATATCGACTGGATCTTCGAGCACACCCCGCCCGCACGGCAAGTCGCCCTGTTCTCCGCGACCATGCCCCAGGAGATTCTGCGGGTCGCCCGCGATCACCTGAACGATCCGGTCGAGGTCCGGATTCACTCCGCCACCGCCACCGTCGACACTATCGATCAACAGCATTGCGTGGTCACCCGTTTCCACAAGGTGGACGTGCTGACCCGCATCCTGGAGCTCGAAACCTTCGATGCGATGCTGATCTTCGTCCGCACCAAGGGCGGCACCACCGAACTGGCGGACCGGCTGCGCTCGCAGGGATTCGCCGCCGAGGCGTTGAACGGCGACATGAATCAGGAGATGCGCGAGCGCACCGTGGAGCGCATCAAAGGCGGCAAACTCGACATCCTGGTCGCCACCGACGTGGCCGCCCGCGGGCTCGACGTGGAACGGATCAGCCATGTGGTGAACTTCGATATCCCCACCGACCCCTCGGCCTATGTGCACCGCATCGGTCGTACCGGCCGGGCGGGACGCACCGGCAAGGCGATCCTGCTGGTCGAGCCGCGCGAGCGCGGCCTGCTGCGCTCCATCGAGCGGACCATCCGGCGCTCCATCCCGGAGATGAATCCGCCTTCGGCCGCTCAGCTCAGCGCTTCGCGCATCGACCGCTTCACCTCTCAACTGCGTGAAACCCTGGCGGAGCAGGACCTGGACTTCTTCTACCGGCTGATTGCCCGAATCGAAAAGGAGCAGGAGCTGAACCTGCTGGATATCGCCGCCGCCGCGAGCTACCTGATCCAACGCGAGCGCCCGCTCGACGTCAAAGAAACGCCGCGGGAACCGCGGCGCGACAACTACCGGGAGGGCGGTTACGAGCGCCCACGGCGCCAGGACGGCGGCCGCCCGTTCGAACGCCCCTACGAGAATCGGCCCAGGCGCGATCAGGACGACCGCGGCCCGCGCCCGAATCGCGACGCCGCCGGCGGCGAGCGCCGCTACGATAACCGCGCGGAGCGCCCCGCACCCGCCTACCACCGGGAGCGCGCACCGGACCGCGACGACCGTCCACCGCGGCCCGACCGCGGCGGTCAGCCCAACCAGGTGCCCTATCAGGGCGAGCGCGCCCCGCGCCCGGATGAGCGCCCCTTCCCGCGCGACCGAGAGGGCCGCGGCGACCAGCCCCGCTTCGACCGCGGGCCCGGCCCGGCCCGAGACGACCGCGGGTTCCGGCCCGAGCGCGACGCCCGGCCGCCATTCCGGGATCAGGGGTCGGCCCCGTTCCGCGAGCGCGACGGCAATCGGGACAGCGGGCGCAGCGACCCCCGTGACGACGACCGCGGCAACCGCTTCCCGCAAGGCGAACGCGACCGGCCCCAGGGCGACTATCGCGACGCGCCCCGCGCCGATACCCGCCCCCCGCGCGACCGTGACGACCGGGGTCAGCGGGATCGTCCGGACCTGATCCAGCATCGCATCGAGGTGGGACACCGCGACGGTGTCACCCCGCGCGAGATCGTCGGAGCCATCGCCAACGAGAGCGGACTGGAAGGCCGCTTCATCGGTCATATCGATATCCAGGACGACCATGCCATCGTCGACCTGCCGGCCGGTATGCCGCGCGAGATCTTCAGCCACCTCAAGCGGGTCTTCATCCGCGGCCGCGCGTTGCAGATCTCCGTCCTGGACGGCCCCCGCCGTCCGCCGCAGCCGCGCCGCGATGATCAGGACGGCCGCCCTGCGCGGCCGCGGGATGACGAGCGGGCGCCGGCCCCCCGGCGCTTTGGCGGTGAGGACGGTCCGCCGCGCGGGTCGCGACCGGAGCAGGGCTTTCCGCGTAAGCGTCGGGATTGAGTTCCGATCCTGAACCATTCCTAACCCCCTGGCCCCTATGCGAGACCCTGATACCTCAAGCGACAGTCCGGCCGAGCTAAGGACCCTGGAGGGACGGATCGGCCGCACCCACCTGCGCCAGCGACTGGGCCTGGAAGGAGACCACGAGGTCTTCTGCTTCGCCCGGGCGGGGGCGCACTTTTTCTATCCGGAGAACTGGTATTCGGTGCACGGCGTCATCCGCACCGCCCTGCGTCTGGCCGGTCTCTATGAGCGCGCCCAACGCAATGCCCGGACCATCCGACTCACCCACAACCGGCTCACCATCGCCGGGCTGCCGCGCCCGTTCGCGGGGCTGCGGCTGCTGCACCTGAGCGATCTGCACACGGACCTGGACCCCGGCATTACCCAAGCAATCTGTGAGCGCCTGCGCGGACTGGACTATGACCTGTGCGTGCTCACCGGGGACTACCGCGCCCGTACCTATGGCCCCTTCCAACCGGCACTGGACGGCCTGGCACTGATCCGACGCAGTTTGCAGGCACCCATTTACGCGATTCTCGGCAACCATGACACGATCCGCCTGGTGCCGGGGCTGGAAGCCATGGGGATCAGAGTCTTACTGAACGAATCCGTACCGATCGACCGGGCCGGCGCCGTGCTTCACCTGGCCGGCATCGATGACGCCCATTACTACCAGGTGCACAATCTACACCAGGCCGCCGCCGCGATCCCCACCGACGGCATCGCCCTGCTCCTCTCACATACCCCGGAAGTCTATCGCCAGGCCGCCCACGCCGGCTTCCAGGCCATGCTCTGCGGACACACCCATGGCGGTCAGATCTGCCTGCCCGGGGGCTATGCGCTGACCTGGGACGCCCGCTGCCCGCGCCGCCTCGCGGCCGGGGCCTGGTCCTATGGATCCATGAGCGGCTACACCTCGGTCGGCGCCGGCAGCTCGGTGGTCAACGCCCGACTCAATTGCCTGCCCGAGATCACGCTCCATGAGCTGCGGCCATGAGCACTCAGCCCCGCCGCCGTCCGGCCAGCCGCTTGCCCACCGGGGTCAGCACCAGGTCCAATACCACGAAGGCACCGATGGCCAACGCCAGATCGCCCCAGTCGAGACCCATCGCCTCACCAACCAGCAGGGCCGGCAGCAGCGTCTCCGGCAACTGATCAAATACCGGTACCGACGCACTGGAGACGAGCCCCAACCGGCGCTTGGTAAAACTCGCAAGCAAATCGCCGGCCATAGCGGCAAGGGCGATGGTCAGCCCCACCCCCCAGCCGCACCCCAGGGTCCAGGCAGCGACCGGTGTCAGCGCCAGGGCCGCAGCCAAGCCCCGCCAGGTCTTGGATCGCCCGAAGACCGGCCGCCCGTCACGCCACACCCGCCCCCCGTCCACTGGTCCGGCGGCAGCGCCGAACAGCAGACCCAACACCACCGGAGCCCCGTTGGCCAGCAGCAAGAGCAGGAGCAAGGTGAGCGGCAGGCCGCAGTGGGACAGCATCTGAACACCCAACATTCAGCGGATCGACGAGCGGAGAGAACCTGCCGCCCGATCCTCCGGATGTCTCTTCAGTCGGGGACGAATAATTCCGCCTGGTAGCCGGCATCGACCACGGCGCGAATCAGGGGCTCCGCCGGCACCTGACCTTCGATCAGTGCCATGCCGGTTTCCAGTTTCACCGCGGCACCCTCGACACCGGGGACCGAGGCCAGCGCCCGCGAGACGGCACGGGCGCAGTGTTGGCAGGTCATTCCGGTGACCTTGAGTTCGATTGTCATCAGCGTTGCTCCAAGTGCAGGTAAGCCGCCGCCGACCGGCGGCGGTTGAAAGCGATCAGCGGGCCGCCATGTAGCGCGCTGCCCCAAGCAGCGGCGTGTCCCCGCACAGGATGACCCGCACCGGCATGCGGCGCATCAGCGGTTCCATCCGGCCCTTGGCGACAAAGCCTTCCAGGAATTGGCTGCGGCGCAGCGCCTCCAGATTCTTGGGGGCGATCCCTCCGCCCAGATAAACACCGCCGACGGCCAGGTGTTTGAGGCCCATGTTGCCGGCCTCGCGCCCATAGAGTCGGAAGAACATCTCCATGGTTTCGACGCAGATTGGACAGCGGCCGGACGCGGCGGCGGTCGCGATGGCCGCCGCCTGATCCGCCGCGGCGAACGCGGCGGCCAGCCAGTCGGGGGTCACCGTCCGGCGCCAGGTGAGCAAAAAAGCATAGAGGTTGACGATCCCCATCCCGGAAACGACACGCTCCCAGCTCACTCGCCCGCAGCGCTCTTGAAGATAACGCAGCAAGGCGAACTCCTGTTCATCCACCGGGGCAAAATCGGTGTGACCGCCCTCGGTGGCAAAGGGGTGATGGTCGGCACCGTCCCAGAACAATCCGGCCTCGCCCAAACCGGTGCCGGCCGCGACCACACAGGCATGGCCGACACCGGCCGCACCAGGGTGCAGCTCCGCCAGGTCGTCCGGCCCCAGGGCCGGGACCCCCCAGGCCACGGCCTCCAGGTCATTGAGCAGCCCGACATGCTGCAACCCCAGCGCCCCCTCCAAACGCGCCGCGTCGACATCCCAGGGCAGATTGGTGGTCTTACTGCGCCGACCGTCGACGGGCCCGGCGATGGCGAAGGCACCGAGCGGACAGTCGGCGGCCGGGGTCTGCCCGGTGTCTTCCAGGTAGCGGCCGACGATCGCCTCCAGTGAGGCAAACTCGCTGCTCGGATAGCGGCGCTGACCGCTCAGACTCACCACCGAGCCGTTGATCTCGGCTACCCCGAGCCCGGTCTTGGTCCCACCGATATCACCAACCAATACACGCATGACTCAGCCTCCGTCTGTCGAATCGAATCTGCCCCGCCGCCCGCGGGCGCGCGGAGCCGCCCATGAGGTCGGGATCATAACAAGACGGGGAGACGCGGCGAAGCCGCAAGCAAGGGGTCGGAACCAGCAGCAAGAGGAACCGGAAAGGTCGAGACGGTCCCGCATCGGTGACGCGGGACCCGCGCGACTTACTTGCTGGTCTTGGGTGTCGTCCGGCTGGCCGCCGGGACCGCCACCGCGGGGTATCCATAGACCGGCGCGCCCCAAGCAAAGGGGGACCCGTAACCCGCAACGGGATAACCATAGCCGCCGTAAGGATAGCCGTATCCACCATAGGGGTAGCCATAACCACCGTAAGGATAGCCGCCATACCAGGGCGAACCCCAATTACCCCAGCCCGGACCATCCCAGTTGCCGGGGAACATGCCGAAGGGGCCAGACCCCCAGAACGCATTGGCTGAGAACGAGCCCAGCGCGGACGCCGCGGCAACGGCGGCAGCAATGCGCAGACGTTGTGCTCTAGTCATCACATTCCTCCCACGAAACATAGCGATTGCTGGCCGGACGACCACTGCCCGACCACGCCGGCTAGACTAATACCTGTGGCAGTGTCCCGTATTGATCCAAATCAACTACCCCGAATCTCAACGACGACCGGATTGATCCGTTTCAAAGCGAAACGGCGCGGCGAACAGTCCGCGCGGGGTGGTGAGCAGCACCTGTGCCTCCCAGAGCATCCGGGCACGCACACAGCTGGGCAGCATGCCCGCACCCCGCCAGGATCCTGAGCCAACGGGCGCCAATGATGGCCGGTGATACCCCATGTTCATATCGACGCCGGCGAAGTCCACGGCGACCGCGCTGACCTCGATTCCCTGAATCGTGACCCGCAGGACCAGGGGCTGCATCACCGGGATGCCGCGCGGGTCCACTTCCAGAGTCACTTCTCCTCCGTCGGCAAAGCGCGCGGTGCAGGGTCCGGCGCGCACATCGCAGCCGGGTTCAACCTGGGCCAGCACGCCCGGTGCGGGGACGAGTAGGGCTGCGAGCCTGACCGCGATCACAACACTCACCAGGGCGGCGGCCACGAATGCCGCCGGCACCCAGAGCGCGCGGTAGCGATCAAGGCGGCCCGTCAAACGCCTTCCGATTGCCAGGACTGGCGTTTGCGATAGATGGTGGACGGACTGACCTCCAGCAGCACCGCGGCACGCGGGATGTTCCCTTCGCAGAACGCGATGGCACGCTCGATCGCCTCCTTTTCGATGACGTGCAGCGGTCTGATCTCCTGCGCGCCGATCCCGATCACCCGTGCTGCCGGGGCCACCGCCACCGGAGAAGCGGCGCGGCCGGTGAACCGATTCAGCGGCGGCGGCAGCATCGCCAGGGTGACTTGTTCCGCGTCGTAAAGCACGACGACGTTGCGCAGCACGTTCTGCAATTGGCGGATGTTACCCGGCCAGTCGTACTCCAGGAAGACCGCTTCGACCTCCGGAGCGAACTCACGGAACGCCTTGTGCTCCTCCGCGGCGAACTTGCGCAGGAAGTTATTGGCCAACAGCAGAATGTCATCCACCCGATCGCGCAGGGCGGGCAGGTGGATCGGGATCACGTGCAGGCGATAGAACAGATCCTCGCGGAAACGCCCCTCATCGACCTCCTTCTGAGGGTCGCGATTCGTGGCACAGATGAAACGCACGTCGACCTTGACCAATTGCGTCGCCCCGACCCGCTGAAAGGCCCCGGTCTGCACGAAGCGCAGGAGCTTGGTTTGCAAATCCAAATCCATCTCCCCGATCTCGTCGAGGAACAGGGTCCCGCCGTCCGCCATTTCGGCGGCGCCCTCCCGATCCCGCGTTGCCCCGGTGAAGGCGCCGCGGACATGGCCGAAAATCTCGCTTTCCATCAGGTCCCGCGGGATGGCGCCGCAGTTCAGCGGGATGAAGGGTTTATCCCGGCGGTTACTTTGCCGGTGGATGGCCTCGGCGCAGACCTCCTTGCCGGTCCCGCTCTCCCCGGTGATGAAGACCGTCGCCTTGCTCGGTGCGGCGCTGTCGATGATGCGATAGACCGCTTGCAACGCCAGTGATGAACCGATGAATCCGTGGTAATGATCGCGTTGGAAGTCGTCGCGGATTTGCTCGACCAGCGTATTGAGGTTCTGCCGATCCACCGCGTTGCGCAGCGTGACCTTGACGCGTTTGGCGCTGAACGGCTTCTCGATGAAATCGAAGGCACCGTAGCGCATGGCGTCGATCGCCACATCCACCGAGGCATGACCGGTGATGATCACCACCGAGGTCGGAATCTGCCGGTCATGGATGTGCTTGAGGATCTCCATACCGTCCATATCCGGGAGCTTCAGATCCAGCAGCAGCGCCTCGGGCGGGTCCTTCTCGAGCTCCGCCATACCGCTCTTGCCGTCGCCGACGTGCTTGACCTGGTAGGGCTCCCCCCGCAAATAGCTGCGATAGACCTCCGCCAGGGCGGGGCTGTCCTCGATGATCAGAACTCTGGGCTTACTGGTGGACATGGATATCGCCTTACCCGGCGCATACGCCGCGGCCGGGTTGTCAGGGCCGTCACGGGCGGCCTTCAGTGGTCCCGGTGCGGGGAACTGTGACCTGTCCTTCCGACGGATCAAGGGGTGCAAGGATGATGATGGTCGCGTCGTCCCGCGGGGTCTCGCCGGCAACCGCGAAGAAGGTCTCCATCAACGCGTCGGCCTGCGCCGCGAGCGGGGCCGCCAGGCCGTCACAAGCCGCGGCAAGCAGATCCTGTTCCAGCACCTTGCGGCCGGGTCCGGACACGGCCCCTTCGAACAGGCCATCGGTGAACAACAGCAGCCGCTCACCCGCCTGCAACTTGAGTGAGAGAGTGTCGTAAACCGACTCCGACTGCAACCCCGGCAGCACGCCCCCGATGTCGAGCTGATGAGCACCATCGGCATCCAACAGCAGCGGCGCCGGATGACCGGCACAGGCGATCTCGACCCAGCCGGAGGGGGCCAGGTGCACCGCCACGCAGGTTAGCAGACTGTATTGGTTGAGTTTGTCCTCAAAGACGCGCTGGGAGATGGCCCGGCACAACTGGGCGGGTTCCCAGGCATCCGGCCGGGAGTGCAACAACCCGCCGACGTAGCCCGCATGGGCGTGGGCGAAAAACTTGGCGGCGACCCCGTGGCCCATTACATCGACCAACACGACACACGCATGATCGGCGCTCGACGTAAACGAGATGAAGTCCCCACCCCCGGCCTCGGCCGCCACCGAACGCACCGCCGCCTGCCAGCCCCCGAGTTCCTGGGGCAGCTTGGGCTTCAGGGCTTCGGTGATCGCTGCATCGATGCGATGACCGAGCCGCGCGCGCACACTGCGGCTGCGATACAGCGTGCGCTGGATCGCCGCGATCAGTTGGCGCTTGCGTATCGGCTTCAGCAGAAAATCATCGATCCCCAGCAGATCCGCCTGCTCCCGCACCATTTCGTCGCGGGTTTCGGTCATGAAGATGAAGGGAACCAACTCGGTGGCCGGATCGTCGGCCAGGCGGCGGCGCAGTTCCAGGCCATCCATTCCCGGCATATGGATATCGGCGAGCACCAGATCGGGCGGCGCCCGCCGCAGTTGCTCTATGGCGACCAAGGGTTGAGAGAACGGTATGACCTGGTAAGCCTCGGAGAGATAGGCCGCCATCACCCGCAACTGCACCACGTCATCATCGATCAGCGCGACGCTGACACTGCTCTCGCCCAGACTGAGGCGCCACCGGTTGAAATCACGCGCCGATGGACGAGGCTCGTAGAGCGCATCCGGAAACATGGCGGCGACCAGGGCAAGTCCTCTGCCGTGATCCCGCGCGACAATACTCTCTCCGTCGATATCGGCCGTGTTGAGTCGCTCCCGCCAATCCTGCAACGGCGCGCCGTTATCGATGATCTCCAGGCGCCACTGACCCCGCTCACGCGACAGCCGCACGCGAATCCAGTCCGGTACCGGTCGGCTGTGTTGCACCAGATTCGTCGCCAACTCGGAGACCGCCACCAGGATTTGGCCCTGTCGCGCCTCGGACAAACCGGTACAACCCAGGCCCATGGTCACTTTCCGCCGCAACTCACGCACCCCCTCCAACGTCGGAGGGACTTCAAAGGTCTGGAGATTACTGCGTATCATGGCGCCAGGAAGGGATAATCGGCACACAACCGAGCGCGGGTAGCAGCGACCACAAGGCGCAGTTCCGGCAGCAGCACGGCGAGACGTTCGCACGCCCCCGCGCGCCCCGCTTGCTCCAGTTCGTGCACTATTTGACGAAATGCCATCGCCCCGAAGGTCCCCGCACTCCCCTTGAGGGCATGGGCCTGATCGGCAGCACCTTGCGGATCATTGGCGCTGACCCGCGCTTCGAGGAGACTCACCCGACGCTCACTCTCCCGAAGAAAGGTCAAGAGAATCTCGGGTAGTTGGTCACTCCCCACGTCTTCCTCCAATTGAACCAAGGTCCGCCGATTCACCAGCGGCGGCGTCACGCCAGGGCATGCTTCCAAGCGCCAGGTTGGGTCGTCCGCCGCCTCAACCCAATGGCTCACCGCCTCCAGCAAGTCGAGCCGATCGGTCGCCGTGCTCAGAAAGCCGTCGATTCCGGCGGCAAAGCACCGGTCTTTATCCTCCGCGCTGGAGGTCCCCGTCATGGTCAGAATCGGCACGTCCCCACGCGGGTGCGGCAGACGCCGAATACGGCGTGTCGCCTCGACGGCGTCCAGCCCAGGCATCGCCAAATCCATCAGGATCAGGTCGTAGCGGCAAACAGCGGCAGCCTCCACCGCGCTCCGGCCATCGGCGACCTCATCCACGACATAACCGGCCTGCGCCAACACCTGGCTGGCCAGCATCCAGTCGGAACGGCTCTCCTCGGCGAGCAGAATCCGATGGGGCGAGTCGACAGTACTCACAGGTACGGCTCCGGATACGGTAGGACCTCGGTGCATCACCTCAGGTCTCCAGGTTCAGCAGTTGCGACGCCCGGATTCGCCCCCGCAAGCGTTGGGTGAACCCCGGCAAGAGACGATCGAAGCGCTGGGTCTCGCGCCGCAGTTCCTCCGCCAGCGAGGGGTTGTGGAAGTCGTTCAAGACGGTCCCGAGCGGCGTGACCCCCGCCGCTTTGAGGCGATCGAGGGCGGCGCGCACGGCGGACGCCGGGGTCATGCCCGCGAGCACCACCAGGATCGACCCCTCGCATCCCTGACAGACCCGCTCTGCCGGGATATTGCCCTTGTTACTGCCGTTCACCGGCGTGGTATCGAAGAGGACGACATCATACTGGCTCAGCCAGACCTCGAGATACTCCGCGAAATGGTGTGAATCGCGCAAGAGCACCGCCTCGCCGCGATTGGCGGGAGCCGGCATCACAAAGAGTTTTTCACCCAGACCGACCCGCGGCAGGGCATCCGGACCATAGGCGCCTTCCGGAACCGCCGGAAGGAAACTCAGACCAAAGCGCTGGTGCAAGGCCGGCCGATGCAGATTGAGATCGACCACCAGGGTCGAACGCCCCGAGTGACGGTTGCGCTTGGCCAAGGCGACGACCAGTGTGGTGACGCCCTCGCCCTGGTCTGCCGCGGTAACGGCCAGCGACCGCATCCCCAGCCCGATGGTCCCGGCGTAAATGCGTTCGAGTTCCGCATAGTGTTCAGGCAATTCGACGGCCATCTACTCCCCCAATCCCTCGATCAAGCTGAAGAGTGAGAGAATCCGTACCACATCCGTGATCCCCTGGCGGACCTCGAACGCCGTACTCTGAGTCTTATCCGGAACGTACACCGTATCCCCGGCCCGCACCACCGGCAATACTGCGAAATCCGGCTTGCGCATGAAACGTTCCATATCGAAGACCCGTGCCTGGTCCTTACAACAAGAAAGATTCACGACGGTAATCCGGTCGGTCCAGGCATTCGCCGTCGTACCCCCGGCATGGGCGAGCAGATCCAGCAAGGTCAGCGAATCATTGAAGCTGTAGCGACCAGGCTTGGCCACCGCACCCAGGACCCTGATCGTCTCTTCCTTGGTCTTCTCCCGCCAGTCCGGTTCACGATCAGGAAAGAAAATGGTATCGCCCGGCCTGATCTTGGGCAGTAATGAATCGTCGCCGGTCTCGAAGTAGCGCGCCAGGTTGACCGTCGTGACCTCGACCCGCTTGCCGTTGCGGTGATTGACCCGGACGTTGTACAGATCCGCATCCGGGCTTGGACCATCGGCGGCGGCAATCAGGTCGAGGAACCCCATGCTGTCGTTGAAGGCATAGCGCCCCGGGGCACTGATCCGGCCGAACAGATAGACCGTCTGCGCGGCCGGCAGTCGCATCCATTGCGCCTTGTTGTCACTCGGATCATCCGGCATCGCCGGCAGCACGATGGTGGCCCCGGCCGTGATCTCGGGCAACGCGCTGAGATCGCCGCCACGCAAGAGAAACCGCTCCAGATCGAAGACCTCCACCCGGCCCTTGCCCGCCGCGTCGGTCTTCACCACCCGCAGATGCGCGGTATCCGCTTTCATCGTCGGTCCGCCGACGTGAGAGAGGAGGTCCAACAGGTTCATCTCATCGGACCACTCGTAGCGGCCTGGCCGCTCGACTTCGCCGATGATGCGCACGGCCCGCGTGGGGGACACCTTGATCCAGGATTTCTCGTTTTGATCGGTCTTCTCGGGCACGAAGATCGCGTCCCCCGACCCCATCTTCGGCGGGCGGAGCTTGCTCAACCCCTCGGTAAAGGCGTGCAGATCGAACCGCTCGACGCTGCCGTCGGCCCGCAGAATGGTGATGTTGCGCGTCTCCGCATAGCGCGTCGGACCACCCGCGTTGGCCAGGATGTCCATAAAAGTCGCATTATCACTATTTTCAAAGGCTCCGTTGCGTGCCACTTCGCCCATCACATAGACGGTATTGCGGCCGGCCTTGATCTCCTCCTGCTGGCGCGGCACGAAGACGGTCGCCCCCGGCTGGATCGCAAGCAGTAGCGCGGGGTCACCGCGATCGAGGTAGGCGGTCAGATTGAACCGCTTGGGTTCGCCCTCGGAGATCAGCCGGATCTGGTCGACGGCAGCGAATTGGGTGACACCCTGAGCGCGCATCAGGGCGTCGACGATGGTCATCGCCGGCTTATACGCGAACAGGCCCGGACTGCGCACCTCGCCAAAGACCTTGATGCCGAGATCCTCTTCCGCCGCGTCGCCGCTCGCCGCGAGTTTGTCGCTGCCCAGCGCGCCCTCAACGTTCCCCACGAAGGGCGAGGCCGGCACGAACAACTCGTCCAATGACTGCAACTTGGGTATCACCGTCGGATCACCGGTATCGAGATAGCGCTTATAATCGAACTTGATCGTCTCATCACCGCGCCGGATCTGCATGCGATCGAGTTGGGCGCCGGCTCGCAGCCCCCCAGCCGCCTCCAAAGCGCTCTGCACACCGCCATCGGCATCCAAGGTGACCATCCCCGGCTTCACCACATAGCCCAGCACCTTGACCAGCACCGTCGATGCCTCACGCGCAACACTCAGCCGCGACAGGTCCCGCAACACTTGCGACAGGGCCAGACGGATACGCCGTTCCGATTCGGCGAGACTATACCCCGCCACCTTGAGGTAGCCCACCTCCGGCAGGCGGATGCGTCCTTGCCGATCGACCGGAAACTCGAGGTTGAGGGTGTCTTCCCCCGGCAGATCGATACGCAGCACGTCGCCGACGCGTAACACCGTGTCGTCGCCGGCGCCGGCGACGGCGACGGCGACGGTATCCGCCGCGACCGGCTCGCCGACGACCGGCTCCACGGCGTCCGGATCGGCCGAGACCGGCGGCAAATCATCGATCCCCGCCGCGGCACTGCCGACGATCAAGAGCGCAAGCAAAACCCACCAGACCATCGAGCAACGGGTCGCACGACGGGAAGCGCGCCGCTCAACCGGGGTGCCTGGTCCTCGCCACATGGCGTTACCCGCCGCCGCAGGCCGCGGCCCCCGCCATCGCGGGTGTCAAGCAGGCGCCGTTTGCTTGAATGTAGTCCAAACGCCGCTGCAATTCTGCGAGGCGCTCGCGCAAGATGATGAGGTCGTTCGCCGCGTCCAGGGGCAGTCCCCCGTACAGTGCCCGGACGATCCGCCGCTGGCGATCACGGGCGGCAACCACGTGCGCGGGCAGACACAACTCGGCCCCCTGCAACACCAGCGCTTCCAGATGACAGTCGGTCTGTCGGCGCTGCTGATCGAGCGCCTGCCAAGCCGGATCGACGTGACCGAACCAGGAACCGGATACCGGACGCGCGGGCGGACGCAACTCGGCCATTCCACCGGCACCGGCGGCCGGCCAGTAGGTGCAGGCCGACGATGCACAAAGGACGCCGAGCCACAGCACGAGCGCGGGGATCACGGCAGTCCGCGTCAGCCGACGCCCAGCGCGCCGACCGTTCACGGCTTCGGCCGGGCCACCAGCACCTGGTTCACCGGAATCACACTCGTGATGCGCAACAACGCCAACAGGTCCATCGGTTGGCCGGTGACTCCGACCAATGCCAGCGCCCGTTTCTGGCCCACCAGGCGCTTGTGCAGGAACACCAGTGCTCCGGCCCCCGACGAGTCCATAAAGGTGACGCCGCTGAGATCGACGATCACGTCGCCAGCCTCCTCACTCACCAGTCGTTCAAATTCAGAGCGGGTCACGGGAGCACTCAAGGCGTCGAATTCGCCCTCCAGCACGATCACCGCCGCATCTCTTTCTTGCTTGAATACGTTGACTTTCACGTCACTGCTCCAGATCGAATCGAGGCCTCTTGCGCGACGCGGGCGCGCCCATGGCCGCCGGGGCCGCCGCGAACTGACACCGCGGATACTCACTCGCCGCACCGGCCTGGCAGCCGTTCGCGACCCGACGGCGGATATTCACGTTTCCGGGATCTCCGGGGCCGCCCCACCCGAGATCTCCAGCTTGGCCCGATGCCAGCGCCCCCGCTCCAGGCCCAGGAGGTAACGGGCTGAACCAATCAGACCGACCAAGTGACCCTGCACCAGATAATGGAGCGCCTGGAGCGGCCACGGAACCCGCTCCGGACCGACCCCTTGTACCACGAAGGCAGTCGTATAGACGATGATTTGGACCACGAAGAGCCCCAGAAAAAACCAGGAAGCGCTCGCCAACAGGGCACTTCCGATCAGGATCAGCAACAACAGGAAGGGCATGACGGCGCGCAGCGCCTTGCCGGACGCGAACACGAAGGCCACCCCGCGCATCGACGGCCGTAACAAGGACGTCAAGCGGATCAACTGCTGCATATTGCCCGCCGCGATGCGTCGGCGCCGCCGCCGATCCAGGTCCAGTGAGCCGTCCTCGAGCTCCAGGGCCATGATGCGCGGCTCGTAGCACGCCCGATACCCTTGGGCCACGATGCGCATGGGCAGGATGAAATCGTCGTTGATGACATCCAACTCAAGCTGCTCGAACAAGGTTCGACGGATCATATAAAAAGCCCCATGCACCCCCATCGTCGCACCCAGAGCGCCCTCGCGTTTTTTGATTTCGCTCTGATAGTTCCAGTAAAGTGCCTCGCCGCTGGTGCGCCGTCCGTGAGGTTGATAGGAACCGAACAGCCGATACGAACCGCTGACGACGCCAACCCCGGGATCCGCGAAGCGCGCCACCGCGACCAGCAGGGCATCAACCGAGATCAGCGCGGAAACGTCACTCAAGGCCAGCAGGTCGCAGTCGATCGTGGGAATGACCGCATTGAGCGTCGCCACCTTGCCGCGATTTTGCGCGAACTCCAGGATCTGCAACGGTAAATCCCGACACTCAGGCTCCAGACCGGCCTGCGTCGCCCGCTCCGCGGTCGCGTCCGTACACCCATCGCAGGCCAGGATCACACGCAACCGATCGCTCGGGTAATCAAGCATCGCCAGATTGCGGATCTTATCCGCGACATGGTCCGCCTCGTTGTAGGCCGGAATGAGGATGGCCACCAGCGGGCGAACGGCATCCGCGGTCGCCGCCCGGTACGCGCGCTGCGGCGTCTCCTCCGCGGCGGGCTCGGCGGACTCGCCCGCCAGCCACTTTAACAGCAGCGGATAGCCCACATGGTGATAGACCGCCAGAAGTCCGGCCACCGAGATCAGAATGCCGAGAAGGATGTGCGTCATTACCAATGAGTCGTTGTTGCGGGCGCTGTAACCCGGCGATTCTGAACCGGTCGGCGCACCCGGGCAAGGCGCCGCGGCACTCCCGTCGACCGGCTGAGATCACTCATAGAGCGCGGCGTAGGCAGCGACCATCGCGTCGGCATTCCCGTGGGCCAGCACGAATGGACGGGGGTCCGGAGCACCCACACGTGCGAGTTGCCCGGCGATCGCCGCGGCGAGGGCGGCCGCGTCCCCCGGCGGCACCAGACGCCCGCTGGCCGGACACAGGGTTTCACCGGCCCCGCCGACCGCGGTCACCACCACCGGACAACCGCACGCCTGGGCCTCCAGGGGGGACAAGGGCATCCCCTCCGCCAGGGACGGCAGACAAAAAAGATCCAAGGCCCGATAGAAACCGGTCATCACCTCGACCGAACCCAGGAAGTGAACCCGTGCGCGGAGACCCAATGCCGCGCTTTGCGCCCGCAGGGCCGCCTCCTCCTCACCGCCGCCGGCCAAGGCCAGATGGACCCCTTCATTGAGCCGGGCCAGTGCGTCGAGCAGAAACCGATGGCCCTTGACCGGGTGCAGCCGCGCGGCGCAGCCGACCAGGGGGGCCGTCATCGGCAGTGCCGCCCCGCATCCGAGCGCTGCCCGGGCGGCAACCCGATCGCCCGGCGTGAAAAACCCGGTATCGACCCCGTTGCGGATGACCTGCACCGGCCATCCGGGCAAATGACCACGCACCGCCGCGGCCACCGCCTCCGAGTCCGCGACCAACCGGGGGCGCACCAGTGCCAGGATCAGCCGCTGCAGCGAGCGCCGCCGCGAGTCCTGCAAGTGCCAGGCATCGTGCTCGGTGTGGATGATACGCGGCACGCCGGCCAGCCGACCGGCGATTCCGCCGTAAATCAGCGGACCAACATGATGTGTATGAATTGCCCGGGGGCGCGACTGCCGAAACCGGCGCCGCAGCGCCGCGATGAGACCGATCCGCCAACCGGGACCCTTATCGAAGAACTCCAGTGCGGCGCCGGTCTGCGCCAGCCGCGGCCAAGCGGCCAGCGCGGCCGCGCGCGTGCCTTCAAGACTCAGGATATCGGTGACCTGTCCGGCAGGCGCCAACCGTGCCAATTCCAGCACCAGCGTCTCGATCCCGCCGGGCCGCAGATGCTGCACGACCTGACCGACGCGGGTCATGCGCTGGCCCTGCGCTTGAACACCGCCACGGGCTTCAACACCGGCGGACTCGGCATACCTGTCGCTTCCGCCTCCCGCAAGGGTGGAATACGGCTGAGCATCGGCACATCGGCGTCGGGCAATACGGACTTCGTCAGCGCTTCCAGGGCCCGCCGGCTGCGGATACTGGAGTCCATGAGTTCGAGTACGGTGGCCAGACTGGCGCCCAGTGCAATGCCGGCAAAGACGCCGCCGATCACGAACATGACCAACGGCAGATTGACCGATGATTGGGGTGTGTAGGGAGCATCGATGATCTTGATCCGTTCGGACTGCTCGAAGCGCCCCAGTGAACTGGTCACCCGCGCCCGCTCCCGGCGCGCCAGCAGGTCCTCGTAAAGATCGCGTTGAATCTTGATGTCACGTTCCATCTCTTTCAATTGCTGCGCGAGCGAGCCAACGTCCTGAGCGTTGACCTCCCCCTCCTTGAGGGAACCGCGTAACTGTTCGATCTCGCGCTGCAGTGTTTCCACGTCGGTCTTGGCGGTCGAATAGCGCTCCAACTGGGACGCCAGGAGACTGTTGGTGGAACGGTGATCTTCCGCCGATGATGGCCCTGAGGGCGTATTCAGCATGCGTTCGATATCCGCCAGTTGATCGTTCTCGGCCATCAGGCGTCCACGCTCTGCCTCCAGCCGCTCCAACTGGCGCGTCACCCCCTGCACCTTCGAGTGTTTGGACGTATAGCGGGCGCTGAGTAAAGCCAGTTCACCGCGCAGTTCGACGATCTGCTGCTCCAGGTGGCCCACCACCGGATTATTGCGGGCCAACTGGCGGCCGATACTCGCCAGGGTCTCCTGCGCCCCGGCCAACTGCAATTCTTTCTTGGCGATCTCGGTTCGCATCTGCGCCATCCGGGCCATGTTCTGGCTGAAAAACTCCGGCAGTCCATCCGTATGGGCATCCTTGAAGGCCGCAAGCTCCCGTTCCTTCAAGTCCAGGCCGGCCTTCTGCGACTCCAACTGGTCGCTCAAGAACTGCACCGAGGACTCCAGGGCGGAGCGCTCCGGGGCCAGGATCTGTTCGACGAACTGGTCGCTGATCCCTTGCAGAATCGCCTTCATATTCGCCGCGGAGCGGGCGTTATAGGTGATCCGCAGCATATCCTTGCCGATGAATGCCACGCCCAGACCACCGCGCAACTGGCCGATCATCCCCTCGCGCCGCCGTTCGTAATCAGGCCCGGGTGGAACCAGCTTGAGGTCATCGACGACCTTACCGATCACCGAACGACTCTTGAGCTGTTCGGTCAGACCGGCCTTGCGGTCCGGCAGGGAGACCTTCACGGCCAAGTCCTCCATGATCGGATTCTGCAATGCCGTCTCGACGATGAGCAGCGAGGTATGACTCTGAAACTTTGGAGGCGTCATGGTACCGACAAAGCCACCGAGAATCGGCATCAATAACACGGGCACGACGACGACATAGCGTTGCCGCCAGCCGGCCGCCAGAATATCGTAGAGTTTATGCGATAGATCGGCTGCCACTTGGTGCCTTCGCCGATGGTTACTCGTTGCTCGATGCCGTGTCCGGTTGTCCCGGTGACACCGCGGCCCAACCGGTTCTCGTAATTCCGGGACCACCGTGACACGCGCCCGACCGCGCCGGTCACCATGGCGCCGATCATAGTATCGGACGGCTTGCATGGCATTTCCGTTCCCCTCATCAGGAAATTGGAGATTAACGCCTTAGCCGAGTGCGTCGATCAAGGCCGCGGCCGCGGCTGCCCGCGCCTGCCAGGACTCGCCCGCCACCCGGGCGCGGCGCGGCGCGGCGCGGCCCGCGGGCTCCAGCCGCGCCGCCGCCAGGGCCGCGGCGAAGTCGGCGGGCCCGGCGGCGACATTGACCAGATCGCGATAGCCGTCCAGCCAGGGAAAGTCGGTGCTCACCACCGGCTGGCCGGCTGCCAGATACTCCCTCAATTTCAGCGGATTGGCAGCGCGCATGGTGTCGCCGTCACGAAACGGCAGGAGTGACACGTCCCAATGTTGGGCATAGGACGGCAGACGTGCATAGGGCCGCGGCCCGGCCAGGGTCACATTGCCGAGCGCCGCCAGGGCAGTGACATTGGTCTTCACCGACCCGATCAGAAAAAAGTGCCAATCAGGCAAGCGCCGCGCCAACCCGGCGAGCAGATCCGTGTCCACCCAATCTTCGATCATACCGAAGAAACCGGCGACGGGAACGGAATCCGGCAGATCGGGCGCCCGTGCCGCCGGAGCACTGAACAGATCGAAGTCGACGCCTTGAAGCAACAGCCGCGTCTTCGCCGGCGGGAACCGCGCGAGCAGCGGCTGACTGACCACGAACACCAGGTCGGCAAGCCCGACCAGTTCTTCCTCCATGCGCAGCACGGGCGCATGATCGACCCCGGCCAATGCACCGAAATCATCCCCGCAAAAATAGACCACCGCATGCTCGCCGAGCGTGCCGACCAGCTCCACCGCCGTCGGCAGTGACGTCCAGAACACCGGTTCGCGCATCCCATGGGCCGCGGCGGCGCGCGCCACCTGGCGCCCGAGCACCCATCGATTGACCGCCCGCGCCAGCGGATTCCCCGGCCACGGGACGGCTCGCGGCGCCAGCACCGGAAAGGGCGGCGGCTCGGCGTTCGACCCTGGCCGCCCGGCACCGGTCAGCATTGCGCGGACCTTGCGACCGAGGCGACCGAGGTCGCGGACGGTCAAACGCGGTCGACGCATCCCGATCGAGTTGACCCAGAGCACCCGGCGCTCATGGGCCAGGTGCCGCACCAAATGTTGGGTACTGCTCGGCAGCCCGCCCCAGTCCTCGCCGAATACGATGAGATCACGCGCCATGCTCGTTGCACCTGGTACCGCGACGCCGAACGGCCGCGAACCGCCGCCGGGTGGATGAAGCGCAGCGCATCCACCACGGCGGCTGCGGAACATACAAAGGCCCGAGACCGGATGGTCTCCACACTTGACTCACTGTTCGATCGGGCCGCCGGCCATCGGCGTGCATCAGCCACGCCATGACCCTCGGCATTGTCAGTGATCGCCCACGGGCACGCAACCTGGACCGCCGGTCCGGTTTGGTCGGTGACTGGTGCCGCCATCCGCCACGCCCAGCCGATTCTTCGCCCGTTGCCGCGTGCCGGTTCCGGACGATGGGATGACGCGCGTACCCCGCGGTGCCTTGATCGCGTATCCTGGGACGCGCACCATGATCGATCAAGCCACCCCGGATGAGCCGCCCCATGCGCATCCTCTACCTGCTCTTCAACGCCCCGCCCCTACACTCGGGCCGCGCGCGCCAGGCATTGATGCTCGCCGACGAACTCAACCGCCGCCCTGGAGTTCAAGTTCAAGCCATCTCTCTGGACCACGGCCGGGCGGTCCCGCCGCCCTATCCCGCCCCATTGCGTCGCCGCCTGGACGCGTGGCAAGCCAAACGGGTATGGCGCGAGATGCTGATCTTCTGCATCCGTGAGCGCATCCAGATCGTGCATTTTCATGGTCACAACTACGCAACGCACCTGACACCGCTGCTGCGCCTGCTCGGCCTCCGCTGTTTTCTACACATGACCCAGAAAGGCTTCGATGACCCGGCGACCCTGCTCGACGGACGCGGCAGTCGCCTTCAGCGCTACGCCTTGAGCCGACTGACGGCCTGGATCGTGCAGAATCCGGACGATGTGATTGCGCGCACCGCTCCGGCGGTGGTCAACATCCCCAACGCCGTCGCCCCGCCGCGACCCCGCCTCGAACACGCTGGGCAGCGCACCATGATCCTGTCCGGCGTGGTCTGCCCGCGCAAGGGACAACTGGAGGCCCTGCGCCTCTTCGCCGCCCTGCCCGCGGCGGTCCGCGCCGGGCTGCGGCTGCGCCTGGCGGGTTCGTACTCCGACGACTTCTGGGAGTTCGACGCCGATTATGTGAGGCAATGCCAATCACTCGCGGCGACCCTCCCCGAGGCTGCCCTGCTCGGGCACCTGTCGAAACAGGAACTCACGGACGAACTGCGGCAAGCCCACTATTTCTTCGCCATCTCCGCCGTCGAGGGTCTCAGCAATGCCTACTTGGAATGTCTCAATCAAGGGCTCTTGCCGATCACCTACACCGATCGCCACGACCCCCTGTTCGACACCCTGGCCATCACCGACACCCTGATCCGCATCCCCGCCGCCGACCCCGCGCGCGGTGCCGCGGGCCTCGCCGTTGCCTTGGCCGATGCACCCTGGTCCGAACCGCTCGCCGCGGATCTTCAGGCGCGGGTCGCCGCCGGTTTCGGGCTCACCCGGATCGCCGATCGGCTGCTGGCGCTGTATCGCAACCCGATCGGCGCCTGGTCACAGCTTCAGTAGCGCGGCGTCTTGAGGCTCCGGGTCACGATCGCCGTTCCGACCCAAGCGACCACTCGGATTTATCCACAGATGTCACAGATGTCCACAGATGAAGAAAACATCTGTGGACATCTGTGACATCTGTGGATCAGATATCCGCTACTTGGCCTCGGCGAAAGGTCAGGCCGGAAGGATAATCCAGGCCTTAGGTCATAAACCCGTCCACCGCGCGATCTGCACGGTCGTCGGCCAGCACAGCGGACCCCGCAGGTCACGGCGCTGCCGTAGGGTCCGCTGTGCGGACCGTCTGCGGCCGATCGCACCGATGATCAAGGCCCGTGGGCGAAAAACTCAAGTCGCTGCCACCTGCGCCAGGAAGGCATCGAAAGCCGTCAGCTCGGCGTCCAATCGGGGGGCGGATTCGACGAGAACCTGACGCAGATCCGCGAGTCTCGCCGGGTCCAATTCGACGGCGTAGGCATGGCGAAAGAAGTGGCGGAACGACAGGATCTGTCGAAGCCCGGCGACGGAATCGCGCGACAGCACCGCGGGTCGGACGCCATCGATCTCTAAGCCCATCGTGTGCAGAAGCGCCTGATGCCAATCCGGACCCATGGGCAAGTCGCCATCAATGCTGCGTGCGATCCGCTCCAGGATGCTCTCGACTGCACCGTATGCATGATGCAAGGCCACGGCCGCCTGGGCGCCGGTCGCAGCACTCGCGTTGGCATCGAGCGGGATCGTTTCCAGCTCATCAAGGCGCTTCCGGAGCGCGGCACGGTCGAACTTGATCTCGGCACGAAGCCGCTGCAGCGCGGCGTTCAAAGTCGCTCGCCCTCGGCAGCAATGCGCTCACGCAAACTCTCCGGGGCACCTTCCAGCCGGACCAGATCGACTGGCCCTGCGAAGACCTCCATCAAATCGGCAAGCGCCTTGAAATAGCGGTCCCCGGGGAGTCCCGAGACCGCGAGGTCAACGTCGCTGGCGGCGTGACAGGCTCCGTTAGCGAGGGAGCCGAACAGAACGACGTGGTCCGCCCCGTACCGGTCTCGCAGCAACCCGACCGCAGCCGGCAGCCGTGCTCGGAGCCGCCGCGCGCGCTCGGCCCCCATGGAAGCAGCATACGCCGCGCTCCGGCGCAGGTGTCGAGCGGTGTCGGCGGGGCTGACGGAGCTGGTCATGGATCGATTGTAGCAGCGTTCGATGATCTGGCTCAGTGCCGGACACGCGCGGCGACCCTCCCCGAGGCCGCCCTGCTTGGGCACCTGTTCAATGACACTGCACCGCGACCCTGCCGCAACCGTCCGATCAATCGCGGCGAGACAAGCCCAGCGAATTCCCACCCGGAAAAACAACAGAATCAGAGTTTTCCGAAGTCCGGGGTGTGTCGCAACTCCTTGACTACCAAAGCTTGATTGGGAAGCATCCTGATATTCTGCACCATATTCGGCTCGGGGTAGTCGCGGGCAACAATAAGAGCCGCGACGCTATCCGACTGATATTCGCGCTGTATTGTCCGCATCTGCCAGGCGCCGTTTGTTTGTATAGGCGCCCACGACATACCCTCACCCTGGCCTGCATAAGGATGAAGATACCATTGGTCGGTGTGGACATAAAACACCACTTTATATCTATCATAGTGCGCCGGATCCAACCCTTCGACCATTCCGGAAACCTGGTCGTTGGCAGTTATCTGGTCGATAGTGATCGACGCTGCCTGCGCAACACCGACACGCAGGAAAACGACGCAAATCAATGCCAACAACGCAACCAATGATTTTGACATTTTCACTGAACCCTCCTGACTTTCACGACATTAGAAGGAACCCCGCCCGCAGACGGTACCGAACTCGCTTGACCGACTGCGCAGGACGTTGGCCGCGACTTTAACCGCGCCTCGATCTCGACCTGTCCCTGAACCGTCGTCACCCCGGCTAGACTCGCCTTAGCCGTCCACTGGCCGTTCTTCTTTACTTGAGTTAAATCGGCGACCTGCCAAATGCCACCTGGTTTGGACACATCATGGACAGTCACGCAAACGTATCTGCAGTCGTTATGAATTGTACCACTTCCATGAATATCAAAAACCTCCCCAACCTGGGCATTATCCAAAGGAGTGTCTACGGAAATGGATACTTGACCTCCGCAATCCCACAAAGCCTCGATCGCACCTGCGTTCCGTAAGGATTGCCAAAAACCGAGTAGTGCGGTAGCCAGTGACAAAATCGCCGTAACAAGCGCGACCCGAGCTGTTAGCGTCGCCGCCGTTGGCGCCTGATTCACATCTCTTGAAGAATCCGACATGCATTTGTCCTCGCGTGCATAACGAATCGGGCTATACCAAGCCGATATCGACTCTCAGCTATCTCCCCCTTCGCATCCGATTGGTCGGAGTACCTTGGTCGGAACGATGAGCGACGCCTGCGTGACAACAAAAACCATTAAGACGATAGTGAATCTCAGATCATCATCAATGTCAAGTTGCTTGCGTGCTCTTCCGGTCGATGCCGCCCCGGCACTCAGCCAACCGACAGTGATTCACTTCCACAGTCACATGCAGCAGACCGGGTATCGAGTCCAGCAACGCCCGATAATGCTCGACCGGGCGCGGCTGATGGGTGACCAGGGAGACGATACAGGCGCGGCCGGCCGGTCCGACCCGCCAGATGTGCAGATCGGCCACCTGATTGTCCGCATCGGATTCGATGGCGGCGCGCACCTGATTGGCGATGGCGGTGTGGTCCCCGGCATCCAGCAAATCCCGCGCACTCTCGCGGGCCAGGGCCCAGGCCCAGCGACTGATCAGCGCGGCGCCGATGATGCCCATCAGCGGATCCAGGAACGCCCAGCCGTAGGCCATCCCCAGGCTTAGTGCGACGATCGCCAGCACCGAAGTCAAGGCATCGGCGATGACGTGGAGATAGGCCGCCCGCAGGTTATGGTCCTGCCGGCTCTCCGCGTGGTCCGCATGAGCATGAGGATGAGCATGGTCATGCGCATGGCCGTGCGCGTGATCGTGATCCGATCCGGCGTGGCCTAAGAGCCAGGCCGACAGCAGGTTGACCGCCAGACCCAGTGCGGCCACCAAGAGCGCTTCCCCGTAGCGGATCGGCAGCGGGTCGATCAGTCGCCCCAACGAGGCGCCCAGCATCCACAGGGCACCCCCGGCCAGCAGCAAGGCGCTGGTATAACCGGCCAGTGACGACACCTTACCGGTGCCGAAGGTGAAACGCGGATCAGCCCCGTGCCGCCGCGCGAACGCATAGGCGTAGGCGGCAATCCCGAGCGCGGCGGCATGGCTGCCCATGTGCCAGCCGTCGGCGAGCAAGGCCATGGAGCCGGTGAGCCAGCCGGCAATCAATTCGCCGGCCATCGCCGCCAGTGTCAGGCCCACCACCCAGCGGGTGCGCTGCTCGGCGCGCCGCTGCGCCGCATTACTGAAGTCGTGGGTATGACCCCAGGCACGCGGATCGTGGGGGAGCGCAACGCGATCTTCGGTCGGGTTGGACAAGGCCATGACGAGAGGTCTCCACTCGCAAGCTCATTGGACGCCGACAGCTCGAGCACCGGCGCAGGTGATCGACTGTTCGATCAAACGGCGGGCAAAGGTCCAGTCGGCGGGCAAGCCGGCACCGGCGGTCGGTAAGAACACCTCGATCCCGAGGTAACGAAACGCCGCGTTGTCCCAGACGGATCTGGGGATCACGGTGTGAGCGGACAGCAGCGCGTCGCCGACGTGCGGCGGGTCATCCGGACCGGCGAGCAGCACCCCCCGCACCCGTTCGCCAGCCGGCGGCGACTGAGCCGGGCGCCGGTGGTCGAGCAGACACGCCAGCAGGTGCCGATCCGCGCAGATCAGGTCGGCGCACCGCCCGGGCTCGTTCACCCCGGCGTGCAGATCCAGCAACAGATCGTAGTGTCCGCGCACCTGCGCGAGGAGTTGCAGGTACAACTCCTGGTGGTTGGTGCGGTAGTAGAAGGCCTGATCCTGATTGGGGCGAACCCCCGAGACACCCGCGGGAATCCGCAGCAACGCGAGCTGCGACAGGTCGAGCCCGGCCGCCACCGCCTCGCCGAAGGCCAGTTCCTCCCGGTGGATACCGATGACCAGAACCGCCCGCATCGCTCGCAGCCCGGCCGACTCAGGCCGCGGAGGTGCCGACGACCGCGGGCGGGGAGGCCGCACCCACCCACTCGTAGGTCTCGACACTGGCCTGGTCGCACTTGCAGCACCCGCTGGAGCAGGCGGCCCCGTTGGCGATGCGGCGTACCCGGCCCTTGCGCTCCAGGGCCGCCAGCATCCCGCGCAGGGCGTCCTCACTGGTCTCGAAGCGCAGCGCCAGGTCCACCAGGGGCGCGCGCTTGCGCTCGGTCAGATAGGCGGTGAGATCGGCAAGGATCATCTTGAGTCTCCTGTGGTGTCGTAGCGCCGGCGTCCGGCCTGCGGGAAACGCGGCTGCCTCAGGCCGCGGCCCGGACCAACCCCTCCGGACTCGGATCACGCGCCGCCCACCAGCGCAGGCCGAGCAGCACCGCGGCGAACACCCCGAGCATCCCCCCGATCCAGAGCGCCGCGGCGGTCGGGTCCCGGTGGAAGATCGCGGCCTGATAGAAGACCGTCGCCGCGATGTAACCCAAGCCCGTGGTCCAGACCGCGGTGAAGAGGGCCCAGCCGGGCGTGGTCTCCCTATAAATCGCCGCAATGGCCGCCACGCAAGGCGCATAGAGCAGAATGAACAGCAGATAAGCGAAGGCCCCGGCCGCCCCGTCGAAGCGCGCCGCCATGGCGCCGAAGGTGCCGGTATCGACCTCCTGGGCCGCGGCCGTTGCCTGCGTATCGGTCAGGTCGCCGACCGCCAACCCCAAGGGATCGCCCCAGGCGCCGAGCGCCGCGCGCAGATTCGCCGGGATGGTGGCCAGCGCCGCCTGCAGACCGCCGGTCAGACTGAAGGGCGCGGCCGCTTCCGGCTCGCCCGCGTCCGTTACGGCCAGCGCCGAATAAGTCGCGTTGAGCGTACCCACCACCGCCTCCTTGGCCAGGATCCCGGTGAAGATGCCGACCGTCGCCGGCCAGTTGTCCGCATTGAGCCCCATGGGCGCGAAGGCCGGCGCAATCGTACGGCCGATCTCCGCCAGCACCGACTTTTCGCTGTCCTCGTTACCGTAGGTCCCGTCGATCCCGATGCTGTTGAGCACATTGAGCACCAGCACCATCGGCACGATCACCCGACCCGCCCGCACCACGAACCCCTGGGTGCGCTCCCAGGTGCGGATCATCACGCCTTTGAGCGTCGGCAGGTGATAGGGCGGCAGTTCCATGACGAAGGGCGTGCTCTCCCCCTTGAGCAGCGTGTGCTTCATCGCAAATCCCGTGAGCACCGCCGCCGCAATCCCGATCAGATAGAGCCCGAACACGATATTCTGTCCGCCCGCGGGAAAGAAGGCGGCGGCGAACAGGACATAGACCGGCAGCCGCGCCCCGCACGACATGAAGGGCGCCATGAGGACCGTCAGAATCCGATCGCGCACGTTCTCCAGCGTGCGCGCGGCCATGATCGCCGGCACATTGCAGCCGAACCCGACCAGGAGCGGCACGAAGGCCTTGCCGGGCAGGCCGATGGTGCGCATGAAGCGGTCCATGACGAAGGCCGCCCGCGCCATATAGCCCGAGTCCTCCAAGGCCGACATGAAGATATACAGGAAGGCGATGATCGGGATGAAGGTCGCGACCACCTGAATGCCGGCGCCGATGCCGTTGGCAAGCAGCACGACCACCCACTCGGGAGCCGCCAGCCGGGTCAGCACCGCGGCGATCCCGTCCACGAAGATGGTCCCGGCCGCCTGATCGAAGAAGTCGATGAAAGCCCCGCCGATGTTGATGGTGAACATGAACATCAGATACATCACGACCAGAAAGATCGGGATGCCCAGAGCGCGGTTGAGCATCACCCGGTCGATGGCGTCCGACCGGTTGCGCGACGCCTGACCGGTACGGACCACGGTGGACTGCGTCAGCGCGTGGCTGATCCCATAACGGGCGTCGGCCAGCAGGATGTCCACGTCGTCCGCCTGATCGCCCAGCAGGGCGCGGACCGTCTCGCCATCAATGGCATCGCCCACCAGACGGCGCGCCAGATCGTCACCCTCCAATAGCCGGGCGGCCAACCAGCGCGGCGCATCGCCGCCGGCCGCGGCGATCGGCGTCAGCCGCGGCAACAGGACGGCGATGGCGGATTCGATGAGCGGATCGAAGGTGATCGCCAGGCTGGGCACCGGCCGCGCCGCCGCGGCCTGCAACAGCACCGCCTTGAGGTCATCCACCCCCTCCCCGCTCGCCGCCGACACCGGGACCACCGGACAGCCGAGTTGCCGTGCCAACCCGGCCGTATCGATGCGCAACCCCTTCTCGCGGGCCACGTCCATCATGTTCAGGGCCACCACCAGCGGCCGGCCCGTTTCGATCAACTGGGTGGTGAGATAGAGATTGCGCTCCAGGTTGGAGGCATCCAGGATGTTGAGGATCAGGTCCGCCTCACGGGCCTGCACGAAGTCCCGGGCGATGCGCTCATCCAGCGAGACCTCCTGATCCGTCACATCCAGGGAGTAGGTCCCGGGCAAGTCGACCAGCGTGAACTCTGCCCCCTCGAAACGATAGTGCCCGGTCTTGCGTTCGACCGTCACGCCGGGCCAGTTGCCCACGCGCTGACGGGAGCCGGTCAGGGCGTTGAACAGCGTCGTCTTGCCGCAGTTCGGATTGCCGACGACGCCGATCGTGAAGGTCCGCACCGCATTGGCGCTGCTGGTATCGCGACGGCTCATGGCACGCGCTCCACATTCAGCGTGGCCGCCTCGTCTTTGCGCAGACTCACCGAGGTTCCGCGCACCCGCACCTCCACCGGATCGCCCATGGGCGCCACCCGCACCACCTGGAACTCGACCCCCGGCGTCAGCCCCATGGCCAGGAGCTTGCGCCGATACGCCTGGCCGCCGGCGGCGAAGCCCTGCACCCGGCCTTGGTCGCCGGCTTTCATCTCTTTCAGCATGATCGACATCTTGAACCTACTTAAACCGCGCCCAGCGCGGTGTGCGATGTTATTGGATGAGATCGGCCCCGACAGACTCGACGATGACTGGAGCTGGCGCGGTTTAACAGCTGTGCCGGGCGTCATGGGCACGGCAAGCACCGCTGGCCCAAAAACGCATCACAATGGTGCGACCAGAATCTTGGCGGCCATCCCGCCACCCAAGGCGATGCGCGCTTCGCCGCGAGCGACCAGCAGGCCGCCGCCCTGCCGCTGCACCACCTGAATCTCGGCGCCGACATTGAGCCCCAGTTCGGTCAGGCGCAGCGACAGCGCCTTACCGCCGCGCAGGGCGAGGATACGCAGTGGCGCTCCTTCATCGGCCATCATCAGCGGAAAGCCCTTGGGCTCGGTGTCCATGATTGACTCTGGATTTTCGACGTTGGGACTCGGAAATTAATGCGAACGATTCGCATCTTACTACCTGCCGACCAGTTAACGCAAATCCTTCTCATCTACGGTACAGTAGCGCGGCGTCGCTCCGACACCCCGTCGAACGCGGCCCGACATCGCATTCCTTCGCTCTGGAGCCCTGATATGACGAGTGACACGCAGCCGGCAACAACCCCGACGGACGACTGGGAGGTCTTTCAACTCGACGACCTGGTGGCACAGGTCGCACCGGGCGCCCTGTCCCTGCGGGAGTTCCTGCGCACGCCCTCGTTGAGTTGCTCCATCTACCACCTGCCGGTCGGCTCCCGTGACATGGCGAATGCTCACGAGGAGGACGAACTCTATCTGGTACTCAGCGGACGCGCCCGCCTGCGGGTCGGGACGAGCGAACATGAGGTGCGCCCCGGCACCCTGATGTACGTTCACGCCGCTTGTGATCACACCTTTTTCGACATCGAGGAACACCTGACCGTCCTTGCCTTTTTTGGTGCACCCCTGCGCGGACGCTGGTCCGCACGGGAGGCTTGAGCCTCGATCAAGCAGGTTCCGCGCCAAGAGAACAAGACTCCTGCCTGTGCGCCCAGTATGATGAATTTTATTTTCGTCATACAATGCAGCCGAACCTCGACCTCAGGTTCGTGAACGCGCACTCGCAACCCTCGCAGGAGAACCGCTATGCCCGGCACCCACGCGCGCAGCCCTGGTCTTGAAGCAGCCGTGATGGGCGTCCTCGCCCTCGGTCTGACGCCAGTCACTCCGGCCGCGGCACACTTCCAAGAACTGATCCCATCCACCGAGATCGTCACCGACGGGAGTAACCCACGGGTCGGTCTGGAGTTGACCTTCACCCACCCGATGGAGCGCGGGCCGGCGATGGCGATGGCCGAGCCGGTGCAGTTCGGGGTCTTGGGTCCAGCCGGGCGCGAGGACCTGAAAGCCGGGCTGAAACCCGTCATGGTCGACGGGAAGTCGGCCTACACCGCCGAGTACCGCATCAAACAACCGGGCGACTATGTGTTCTTCGTCGAACCCGCGCCTTACTGGGAGCCGGGTGAGGGCAAGATGATCGTCCATTACACCAAGGTGGTGGTCGATGCCTTCGGCGCCGAAGACGGTTGGGACGCCGCCCTTGGCCTGCCGGTCGAAATCGAACCCCTGGTGCGCCCCTATGGTCTGTGGACGGGCAATCTGTTCCGCGGCATCGTCAAACAGTACGGTAAGCCGGTCCCCTTCGCGACAGTCGAGGTCGAGTGGCGCAACGACGGGTCGGTCAAGCCCCCGGCCGACCCCTTCGTCACCCAGACCATCAAGGCCGACAGCAACGGCGTCTTCAGCTATGCGATGCCCAAGGCCGGCTGGTGGGGCTTCGCCGCCCTGCTGGACGGGCCGGCCCCGCTGACCAATCCGGAGGGCAAGGAGGTTCCGGTGGAACAGGGCGCACTGATTTGGGTGCGCACGCGGGATATGTGACTCATGGCCCACATCCCAGACGGCGTCTTGTCCGCCCCGGTGCTGATCACCGGTGCCATCGCGTCGGCCGGACTGCTGACGCTGGCCCTACGGCGCCTGGACTATGACCACCTGCCCGCGGCGGCGGCCCTGTCCGCCGCCTTCTTCGTCTCCTCACTGATCAGCGTCCCGGTGGGTCCCAGCAGCGTCCATCTGCTGCTGAACGGGCTCATGGGCCTGCTGCTCGGCTGGACCGCCCTGCCCGCCCTGTTTGTCGCCCTGGTGCTCCAAGCCGTGTTCTTTGGTTACGGCGGCTTCGCGGTATTGGGCGTGAACACCCTGAACATGGCCCTGCCGGCCCTGCTCTGCGCGCTGGCGTTGCGCCCCGTGCTGCGCCGCGAACGGCAGCGGTCGGCAGCGCGCCCGGTGTTCCGGATCGGCGCCGCGGCGGGCGCGGCCGGGGTCCTGCTGACTGCCCTCATGCTGGCCCTGAGCCTGGGCCTGAGCGGCCAGGCCTTCATCCCCGCCGCCCAGGTGCTGGTCGTCACCTATGTGCCGCTGGCCCTGGTGGAAGCACTGATCACCGGCACCGTGCTGAGTTTCCTGCAACGGGTGGAACCCGGCCTGCTGCCCGGCGCGGAGTAATCGAGGTTCTCATGGCGCCCCGGCGGATTCCCTCATACCGCGTCCCGATCCTGGTCCTGGTCCTGGTCCTGATCCTGCTGGGTCTCGGCCTCAGCCCCCCCGCCCAGGCCCACAAACTGCGCGTTTTCGCCGCGGCCGAGGGCCCGCTGATCACCGGGTCGGCCTACTTCGCCGGGGGCGGCGCGGCCGGCGGCGCACGGATTCGCGTCCTGGATGCGCAGGGCCGCACCCTGGCCGAGCCGACCCCGGACGCCGCGGGCCGCTTCAGCTACCGCGCCAAAGCCGCCGCGGACCTGCTGATCCTGGCCGAGACCGGCGACGGCCACCGCGCCGAATGGCCGATACCCGCGTCCGACCTGTCCGGGTCCTTCCCGACCGGGGGCGCAGGCACGCCCGCGCAGCCCGCGGCGGCCCCGACCGCGCCCGCCGCGGCACCCCCGACGCCCGCGCCGACCGGCGCCGACCCCCTGCTCACGACCGCCATCGAGGGCGCGGTCGCCCGGCAGATTCGCCCGCTGCGCGAGGAGTTGCAGTCCTTTCAGGATCAGGCGCGGCTGCGCGACATCCTGGGCGGCCTCGGCTACATCTTCGGGCTCATGGGTCTGGCCCTCTGGTGGCGGAGTCGGCGAACGGCGGCCCGACCTTGACCGCGGCACTCTTTCCCACCGACGGGGCGGCCGCAGCCGACTGGCTGGCGGCGCGGGACCCTCGCCTGCGGCTCCTCGCGGCCGGGCTGTTCGCCCTGATGACCCTGAGCCTCACACAGGTCTGGACCACGTTGACGGCCGGGCTGATCGCACTCGCCCTGGCCGCCGCCGCGGGACTGAGCCCGCGGATGCTGGGGGGCCGGCTGCTGGCGCTGGAAGGCTTCATGCTGATCCTGCTCCTCACCCTGCCCTTCACCGTCCCCGGCGAGCCGCTGCTGACCCTGGGCTCGCTGACCGCCAGCCGCGACGGCGCCGCGCAAGCGCTGCTCATCCTGCTCAAGGCGAATGGGGTCGTGATCACCCTGCTCGCACTGGCGGGGAGCCTGGAACCGGTCGTCTTCGGCCATGCCCTGGCGCGGCTGGGACTGCCCGCGAAGCTGGTGCACCTGCTCTTGTTCACGGTCCGCCAGATCCACCTGCTGCATCAGGAATACCAGCGCATGGATCAGGCCATGCGGGTGCGCGCCTTCCGCCCGCGCAGCGACCGCCACACCTGGAACAGCTACGGCTGGCTGATCGGGATGCTGCTGGTGCGCAGCCTGGCCCGCGCGCGGCGCATCATGGGCGCCATGCGCTGCCGCGGCTTCCACGGCCGGCTCTATCTCCTGGACACGCCGACCTGGAACCGCGGCGACACCTGGGCCGCCGCGGCGCTGGGGTTGACGGTGACCGCGCTGACCGCGGCGGACCGACTGTGCTGACGGACACCGGAACCGGGTCGCCGCACCCGCCGCTGCTGGAACTGCGCGCGGTTCACTTTGGCTACGCCGACCGCGTGGTGCTCCGCGGCGCCGATCTGGCCTTACAGGCCGGCGAACGGGTCGCGCTGATCGGACCCAACGGCGCCGGCAAGACCACCCTGCTGCACCTGCTGGTCGGCCTGGCCCGCCCCAGCGCCGGCGAGGTCCGCGCCTTCGGCCGGACGCGCCGGACGGAGCCCGACTTTCACGACGTGCGCACCCGGGTCGGTCTCCTGTTCCAGGACTCGGACGACCAACTGTTCTGCCCCACGGTGCTGGAAGACGTGGCCTTCGGCCCGCTCAATCTGGGCCGCCCCCCCGCGCAGGCCCGCGCCGATGCCGAGCAGGTCCTGGGGGCACTGGGCCTGTCCGACTACGCCGACCGCGTCACCCATCGCCTCTCCGGCGGCGAGAAACGCCTGGTCGCACTGGCCACCATTCTCGCCATGCACCCCGCCGTGCTGCTGCTCGACGAGCCCACCACCGGCCTGGACGAGGCCACCCAGGAACGGCTCATCAGCCACCTGTCCGCCCTGCCCCAGGCCATGCTGATCGTCTCGCACGACCACCGTGTCCTGGAGCAATTGGCGCAACGTGCCGTGCTCCTCGCCGACGGACAACTCGCCGCGGGCACCCTGCACCAGCACCCCCACACCCACCGCCATACCCACCTGCATGTGCACGCCCCGACCGAGATCGCCGACCATGGGGATGCTGCCTTCTCGACCCGTATCAGCGTTCGCGCACGTGCTCCAGGTAGAAGTCCGTGACTTCAGGCTTGCCTGTCGTGCCGCTTGCCACGCCAAGCGTCAGTTCAACGATCTCGTCGTCGGTGGCCTCCAACTGCAACCCATTGGCCCGCAGAAAGACCTCGGCAACTGCCACCGCAACCCGTTGGTTGCCGTCTAAGAACGGATGATTCGCGCAGAGGTGATAGTGGCAGAGGTGATAGTGATACGCGGCGGCCATGCGCGGCAAGTCCACGTGTAGGTAGTCGCCGCCGAACATGGCCTTGGGCATCGCCAGGGCAGACTCCAACAAGCCCCGGTCACGCAAGCCTGAATCGCCGCCAAACTCGTCGACCATTCGGCGATGGATGCTGATAGCATCGCCGACCCCGACGAAGATCAGGCCATCCATCACTGCGCCAGTCGCTTCAGTGCGCCCTGTCGCTTCTTCGCAACGTAGTCCAGATGGTCCTGAAGGGCGTCCGGCGTCAAATAGCGGGGATTCGCCGGCGCGACAATCAAGAGGCCATCCTGAATAGTCAGTTGAACCTGGCCGTCTTCCTCGAGTCCGAGAAGCTCAAGAATCGGCTTATCGAGGATTAACGCGTTGCTATTGCCTACTTTGCGGAGTTGCTTGATCATCTCGCCCCCCTTGAGTTATAACATAATTATAACACTGGTTGGTGAGGCCGTCAATACCGCACTTCCCACTGTCTCCGCCGTAGGAACGCCGGTTACCCGGCGCCCCCGGCGCAATCCCGGACGTGCAGTTTTCCCGCATCCGGTTCCTCGGTTGTACTCACATTCGCGCGGACCTTCACAGGGCCTTGGTCATCGTTCCGACCGGCCGCGGACGGTCCGCACAGCGGACCCTACGGTAACACCGTGACCTGTAGGGTCCGCTGTGCGGACCGACGACGGTGCAGATCGCGCGGTGGCCGGGTTTATGTCCAAGGCCCTTCACAGTTACCCGTTACAAGACCCAGTTGTTATTGCCCTCAGTGAGGTTGGCTCGTGTTTACCCGCTCCTGCATGTCCGGCACGCGTTTCCTTTAGGGGCTGCGTACTTCCGTCGGGTCCTTCGCCATGTGGCGGGCTTTCCCAACCTCGGACTACCATGCCCGATAAGACACCTCGTCAGCATACGGCTGTCGCCAGCCTCCCTGGCAAGCCTGCATGAAATCCCGTCCCTAGCCCAGTAGCCTGGGAGCCCCGTATGT
>JACDZJ010000123.1_pt1 | contig 36282 bp, 36 predicted proteins | sample 7365721 | NCBI WGS metagenome assembly JACDZJ01 (sample SAMN15143480, study PRJNA637477) | pond metagenome | biome: freshwater wetland ecosystem [ENVO:00000243]; feature: pond [ENVO:00000033]; material: pond water [ENVO:00002228]; isolation source: pond water containing pink berries ... | reverse complement strand
GCGTTGCCTCCCACTCGAAAATCACCGCTTTTATGACGAAACTGTCGAACTCGGGGGGCCACGCCGACGTGTCCACCACCATGATCTACACCCACGTACTCAACAAGGGCGGCGGGGGGGGCCAGCCCACTGGATCGCCTATGAAAAAAGTCGGCGCTGGCGGGACTGCGGTTTACTGCCTGCGCGCCTTGGCTTCCAGCGCGGCGGCGGCCTGCTTCTTGGTCTTGGGGGTGGCCTTGCGGCAGCGCGGCTTGGCGGCTTCCACGTCTTCGGGTTTCGGGCGCCACAGCACGAGGATGTTGCCGATCTGCTGCACTGGCGCACATTCGACGGCGGCGCAGATTTCGGCCAGCAGGGCGGCGCGGTCGTCGCGCTTGATGCCGTGCAGCTTGACCTTGATCAGCTCGTGGGAGTTGAGCGAAACGTCAATTTCCTTGAGGACGTTCGCGGTCAGGCCGTTGCCGGCAATGGCGACGGTGGGGTTGAGGTGGTGCGCGGTGGCGCGCAGGGCGCGGCGCTCAATGGGGGATAATTCGATCATTTGCGGATTTTAGAACAGATGAGCTGGACCACTAAGCAAAAGAAGAAGAGCAAGCAATGGATGCAGGAGCACGTCAATGATCCTTACGTGCAGCAGGCGCAGAAGGAAGGCTGGCGCGCCCGCGCGGTTTTCAAGCTCAAGGAGATCGACGAGAAGGACAAGCTGCTGAAGCCCGGCATGACGGTCGTCGACCTCGGCGCCACCCCCGGCAGCTGGTGCCAGTATGCGGTGAAACGCATCCAGCCCGGTGGCCGGCTGATCGCGCTGGATCTGCTGCCGATGGAGCCGATTGTCGGCGTCGATTTCATCCAGGGCGACTTTCGCGAGGATGAGGTGGTCGAACGCATAAAGTCGGCGCTGGCGGGACGGCAGGTCGACCTTGTTTTGTCGGACATGGCCCCCAATATGACCGGCATCGCGGCGACGGACAGCGTTCAGGTGATGGTCCTGGCCGAATTGACGCTCGATTTTGCGCAGCAGCACCTCAAGAATGGCGGCGATTTGCTCGTCAAGGTATTCCAGGGGGCCGGCTTCATGGAACTTCGTCAGGCCATGCAGGTCTCCTTCGAAACCCTGACGACCCGCAAGCCGGCCGCCTCGCGGGACCGGAGCGCGGAGTTATATTTGTTGGCTAGGAAAAAGAGGTTGGCTTAGAATCGACCGTTCGTATGTGGCAAGTTGTCCCAAGTATGGGAAAGTGAGGCAATCGTTTGAACAACAATCTTTTCAAGAATCTGGCCATCTGGCTGGTGATCGGCGTCGTGCTGATGACGGTCTTCAACCAGTTCAATACCCGCCAGACGGCCCAGAACACGATGGATTACTCAGCTTTCCTCGAAGAGGTCAAGCAGGGCCATATCGTCAAGGTGGTGATCCAGGGCCGCACGCTAGATGCCACCACCGTCGATGGCAAGCGCATCACTTCCTACGCCCCGGCCGACTTGTGGATGGTTTCCGACCTGCTCAAGAACAACGTCAAGGTGGTGGCGAAGCCCGACGAAGAGCAGTCCTTCCTGATGAACATCTTTGTTTCCTGGTTCCCGATGCTATTGCTGATCGGCGTCTGGGTGTTCTTCATGCGCCAGATGCAGGGCGGTGGCCGCGGCGGCGCGTTCTCCTTCGGCAAGAGCCGGGCGCGCGTGCTCGATGAAAACAACAATACCGTGACTTTCGCCGACGTGGCGGGTTGCGAGGAAGCGAAGGAGGAAGTCGTCGAACTGGTCGACTTCCTGCGCGATCCGACCAAGTTCCAGAAGCTCGGCGGGCGCATTCCCCGTGGTGTATTGATGGTGGGTTCGCCCGGTACCGGCAAGACGCTGCTGGCGCGCGCCATCGCCGGCGAGGCGAAAGTGCCGTTCTTCTCGATTTCCGGTTCCGACTTCGTCGAGATGTTCGTCGGCGTCGGTGCCGCGCGGGTGCGCGACATGTTCGAGCAGGCCAAGAAGGCCTCGCCCTGCATCATCTTCATCGACGAAATCGACGCGGTCGGCCGTCAGCGCGGTGCCGGCCTCGGCGGCGGCAACGACGAGCGCGAGCAGACCCTCAACCAGTTGCTGGTGGAAATGGACGGCTTCGAGGCTTCGGTCGGCGTGATCGTCATCGCCGCCACCAACCGTCCGGACGTGCTGGACCCGGCGCTGCTGCGCCCCGGCCGTTTCGACCGGCAGGTGGTGGTGCCGCTGCCCGACATCCGCGGCCGCGAGCAGATCCTCAAGGTGCACATGCGCAAGGTGCCGATGGCGCCCGACGTCGAGCCGAGCATCCTGGCGCGCGGCTGTCCCGGTTTTTCCGGTGCTGACCTCGCCAACCTGGTCAACGAAGCGGCGCTATTTGCGGCACGCGCCAACAAGCGCCTGGTCGATATGGAGGATTTCGAGCGCGCCAAGGACAAGATCATGATGGGCGCGGAACGGCGTTCGATGGTCATGCCCGAGGAAGAGCGCAAGAACACCGCTTATCACGAGTCCGGTCATGCCGTGGTCGCCAAGCTGCTGCCCAAGACCGACCCGGTGCATAAGGTGACGATCATCCCGCGCGGTCGCGCGCTCGGTGTCACGATGCAATTGCCGACCGAAGATCGCTACAGCCAGGATCGCGTGCGCCTGCTCAATACTATCACCGTGCTGTTCGGCGGCCGCATCGCCGAAGAACTGTTCATGAACCAGATGACCACCGGCGCTTCCAACGACTTCCAGCGCGCCACCGACATTGCACGCCGCATGGTGACGCAGTGGGGCATGTCGGATGTGCTTGGTCCGATGGTCTATGGCGAAGAGGAGGGCGAAATCTTCCTTGGCCGTTCGGTGACCACGCACAAGAACATGTCCGAGGCTTCGTTGCAGACGGTGGATGCCGAGATTCGCCGCATCATTGACGAACAGTACGCGCTGGCACGTCGCCTGCTGGAAGAGAACCGCGACAAGGTGGAAGCCATGACGGCGGCGCTGCTCGAATGGGAAACCATCGACGCCGACCAGATCAACGACATCATGGATGGGAAGCCGCCGCGTCCGCCCAAGCCTTCCAGTGCTGCCTTCAAGCCGGCTCCCAGCGGCACTTCCGGACCGGCCCCGACGGCTACGGCACCGGCTTGATCTGACGTATTGCCGTCCTGCTAGCGCCGACTTTTTGCAAGGGCTGGCAGGTAGAATCCGGCCGCAATGAATCTTCTGCATTGCGGTCCATTCCGCCTTTCTCTTGATTGCCCGCTGGTCATGGGCATTGTCAACCTGACGCCCGATTCCTTTTCCGGGGATGGCGTGAGTGAGGATGCCGTCGCCGCGATTGCCTGCGCCGAGGCACAACGCGATGCCGGTGCCGACCTGCTGGATCTCGGGGCGGAATCGACTCGTCCCGGCGCCTCGCCGACTCCGCTGGAGACGGAACTGGCCCGCCTGCTGCCGGTACTGCGCATCGTCCGTGAGTGGGGCCTGCCGATTTCGGTGGATACTTACAAGCCCGAGGTGATGCGTGCGGTGATCGACGAGGGCGCGGCACTGATCAACGACATAACCGCGTTGCTGACTCCTGGTGCTCTGGAGGCGGTTGCAGCCAGCGATATCGGCATTTGCCTGATGCACATGCAGGGCGAGCCGCGTACCATGCAAACCAGTCCGCAGTATGGTGATGTGGCGGGTGAAGTGAGCGAGTTTCTGGCTGACAGGGTGGCGGCCTGCACCGCGATCGGTATTGCCAGGGAACGGTTACTGATCGATCCCGGCTTCGGATTCGGCAAGACTGTCAAGCATAACTTTGCCTTGCTGAGGGAATTTGAGCGTCTGACCTTAAGCGGCGTCCCGGTGCTGGCAGGATTGTCGCGCAAGTCGATGCTGGGGGTCGTGACCGGCCAGCCGAATGGTGTGGCCCGCGCCCATGCCAGCGTGGTGGCTGCGGTGCTGGCAGCGGAAAGGGGTGCACGGATTTTGCGTGTGCATGATGTGTCGGCCACCCGCGACGGGCTAGCGGTATGGGCGGCGATGGAGGGGATAACCAACTGATGTCCAGACACTATTTCGGTACCGATGGCGTGCGTGGCCGTGTCGGGCAGCTTCCCATCACGCCCGAGTTTGCCTTGCGGCTCGGCTTTGCGGCCGGCGAAACCCTGGTCGCCCACGCGCGGGCCATGGGGCTTGCCAAGGAAGGCGAGCGTCCTGCGGTGCTGATCGGCAAGGACACGCGCATTTCCGGCTACATGCTCGAAGCGGCGCTGGAATCGGGTTTTTCCGCCGCCGGGGTGGATGTCATGCTGTGCGGGCCGCTGCCGACACCGGCCGTTGCCTATCTGACGCGCGCCCTGCGGCTGGCTGCGGGCGTGGTGATCTCCGCCTCGCACAACCCCTTCGACGATAACGGGATCAAGTTCTTCGCTGCCGGCGGCTTCAAGCTGCCCGATGCGGTCGAGGAGGAAATCGAGGCCCGGTTGGCGCTACCGATCGGTTGCCGGCCATCGGCTGAACTGGGCAAGGCCAGGCGCATCGATGATGCCACCGGCCGCTATATCGAGTTCTGCAAGAGTACCTTCCCGAACGAACTGAATCTGCGCGGCCTGAAAATCGTGGTCGATTGCGCCCACGGCGCGGCCTACCATGTCGCGCCAAAGGTGTTCCATGAACTCGGCGCCGAAGTGGTGGCTGTGGGCGCAGCGCCCGACGGGCTCAACATCAATGCCGGCGTTGGCGCGACCAAGCCGAATTTCCTGCGCGAGCAGGTACTGCTGCACGAGGCCAGCCTCGGCCTTGCGCTCGATGGCGATGCCGACCGCCTGTTGATGGTGGATGGCAACGGTCGCTTGTTCGATGGTGATGAACTGCTCTACGTGATTGCGCGGAACCGCCCCGGACTCGCGGGCGTGGCGGGAACGCTGATGAGCAACCTCGGATTCGAGCAGGCTCTGGGGCGGCTGGGTATCGGTTTTGCGCGCGCCAAGGTTGGCGACCGTTACGTACTTGAACTGATGCACGAGAAAGACTGGACGCTCGGCGGCGAGAATTCCGGCCATATCATCTGCCTCGACCGCCATACCACCGGCGACGGCATCGTCGCTGCGCTACAGGTGCTGGCGGCGCTGAGCGAACGGGGCGAAACGCTGGCCGAGGCCTGCGCCGATCTCGTCATGTTTCCGCAGAAACTGATCAACGTCAGGTTCGCAGCAGCCTTCGACTGGCGTGGCGATGCGGCGATTCGCGCGGCGACGCAGGCAGCCGAACAGGCACTGGGCGATGCCGGGCGCGTGCTGCTGCGTCCGTCGGGGACCGAGCCGCTGCTGCGCGTGATGGTCGAAGGGCGCGACGGAGCTCTGGTGCTGGCCAGGGCCGAAGCCATCGCTGCCGCTGTCAGATCTGCCGCAGACATGGCATGAAATGAGTGAGGAATCCAAAAGCCCCTTCAAGGGCAAAACCGGGCTGCGGCGCATCCTGAATGCCTTTGGCTACTCCCTGGCCGGGCTGTCGGCGGCCTATCGCCACGAGGATGCCTTCCGCCAGGAAACACTGCTGGCGGCGATCCTGGTACCCGCAGCGCTGTTCACTCCTGCCACGGGCCTGGGCAAGGCCCTGATGATCGGCAGCGTACTGCTGGTCCTGATCGTTGAATTGCTCAACTCGGCGGTCGAGGCGGTCGTCGACCGGGTTTCCCTGGAGCACCATGAACTGGCCAAACGTGCCAAGGACATCGGCAGCGCGGCGGTGATGATCGCGCTGGTGAATGTGGTGGTGGTTTGGGTTCTGGTATTGCTTTACTAGAGCCGATGGCAAAAAGAACGATGGACCTGTCTGCCCTGTCGCTGCCCTTGCGATTTGCCGAGCCGCGTATCGGCTTGCCGCAGCATCTGGCCTACACGCTGCTGAGCGCCCTGATGTTGCTAAATTTGTATGCATTGCTGCGGCTGGCGCTGCTGGCCTATAACAGCGAATTGATTGGCACGACGCCGGCGTCAGTCTTTCTCGAAGCCTTCTTCAACGGCCTGCGCTTCGATTTGCGGCTGGTCGTGATTGCACTCTTCCCGCTTTTGCTGGCCATCCTCAGCTGCAAGCTGATGCGCTTCCGGGGTTGGATGCACGCCTGGCTGGTGTTCTTCGCCAGCTTCACACTGTTTCTCGGCATCGTCGAACTCGATTTCTACCGGGAATTCAACCAGCGCCTGAACGGACTGGTGTTCCAGTACATGAAGGAGGATCCCAAGACCGTGCTGAGCATGGTCTGGTTCGGGTTTCCCGTGCTGCGCTACCTGCTGGCCTGGGCGCTGGGGACCTGGGTGCTGGTCTGGTTGTTCCGCGGCATTGATCGCTGGACGCAGACCACTTCTCCGCCGTCGCGCGGAGGAAGGCTGAATGCCTCCAACTGGCAGGTGCGGCTGCCGGTATTGTTCCTCTGCCTGGCGCTGGCGGTCGTGGCGGGGCGGGGGACGCTGCGCCAGGGCGGGCCGCTGCGCTGGGGCGATGCTTATACGACCGAATCGATGTTCGCCAATCAGTTGGGCCTGAACGCCACCTTGTCCCTGGCCGGGGCGGCAATGAGCCAGATGAATCCCCATCGCGACAATATCTGGAAGGCCAGGCTGGCACCCGCGGAGGCTACCGACATCGTCCGCAAGATGCTGCTGACGCCCGCTGACACGCTGGTCGATGCCGAACAGGCGGCGGTACGGCGCGATTACACGCCGCCGCCGGAGGGCGTGCTGCCGATCAGGAACGTGGTGGTGATCCTGTTTGAAAGCCTCGCCGGCCATTCGATCGGGGCGCTGGGCGCCAAGCCGGGCATTACTCCCTATTTCGACCAACTGGCGGAAGAGGGTTTGCTGTTCACCCGCTTCTTCTCCAATGGCACCCATACCCACCAGGGCATGTTCGCCAGCATGGGCTGCTTTCCCAACCTGCCCGCCTTCGAATACCTGATGAAGCAGCAGGAAAGCCGCAATCATTTCTCCGGATTGCCCCAATTATTGGCGGCGCGTGGCTACGACAACCTGTACGTCTATAACGGCGATTTCGGCTGGGACAACCAGTACGGCTTCTTCGGCGCGCAAGGGGTGACGAATTTCGTCGGGCGCATGGACTTCGTCAATCCGGTCGTCTTCGATCCGACCTGGGGCGTCTCCGACCAGGACATGTTCGATCGCGCGGTCGTCGAACTGGAAAATAAAGCCAGTGCCGGGAAGCCTTTCTATGCGCTGCTGCAAACCTTGTCGAACCACACGCCATATCCGATTCCGGCCAAGCTGCCGGTCGAGCCGGTGACCGGCCACGGTTCGCTCGACCAGCACCTGACGGCGATGCGTTACGCCGATTGGGCGCTCGGCCAGTTTTTCGCCAAGGTACGCAAGCTGCCGCTTTATCAGGACACGCTGTTCGTCGTCGTCGGCGACCACGGTTTCGGCTCGGGCAATGAGCAGTTGACGGAATTGAACCTGGCCCGCTTCAACGTGCCGCTGCTGATGCTGGCGCCTGGCATCCGGGAAAAGTTCGGCAGCCGGCGTGACACGGTCGGAACGCAAATCGATGTCGTACCGACCATCATGGGCCGGCTCGGCGGCACCGTCCGCCACCAGTGCTGGGGACGCGATCTGCTCTCATTGCCCCAGGACGACAAGGGTTTCGGTGTGATCAAACCGTCCGGGGGCGAACAGATCGTCGGCATCGTCAGCGACGACAGGATCCTGATCAAGTCGCCGACGACCGCGCCGAAGGTCTATCGTTACCAGCTCGGCGACACCTGGCGGGTCGAGGTGATCGACAATCCACCGGAAATGCGCGACATGAACCAGCATCTCGAAGCCTTCCTGCAAACGGCCACGAGAAGCCTGCTCGATAACACAACCGGCGTTGCAGGCGGGGCGGGCGGCAAGCGCTAGGCCGCCGCCCGGTCATTGCTCAGACAGCCGCCAGCGCCTGCTCCAGATCGGCCTTGATGTCGTCGATATGCTCCAGGCCGATGGCCAGACGCACCATGTCTTCCGATACCCCGGCCTTGGCCATTTCCGCCGGCGAAAGCTGACGATGCGTGGTGCTGGCCGGATGGCAGGCCAGCGACTTGGCGTCGCCGATATTGACCAGGCGAGTGATCAGCTTGAGCGCGTCCTGGAACTTGGCCCCAGCTTCCATGCCCCCCTTGACGCCGAAGGACAGGATGCCGGAGGCGCGGCCCCCCATGTACTTTTGGGTAAGGTGGTTTTCGGGATGCTCGGCCAGGCCGGCGTAGCGCACCCAGTTGGCTTTCGGATGGCCTTTGAGGAACTCGGCGACCGCCAGCGTGTTGTCGCAGATGCGGTCCATGCGCACCGGCAGGGTTTCGATGCCTTGCAGGATCAGGAAGCTGTTGAAGGGCGAGATGCAGGCGCCCATGTTGCGCAGGGGTACGACGCGCGCCCGGCCGATGTAGGCCGCTGCGCCGAGCGCTTCGGTATAGACCACGCCGTGATAGGAAACGTCCGGGGTGTTGAGACGCTTGAACTTTTCCTTGTGATCGGCCCAGGGGAACTTGCCGGAATCGACGATGGCACCGCCGATGCTGGTGCCATGGCCGCCCAGATACTTGGTCAGGGCATGCACAACGATGTCGGCACCGTGCTCGAAGGGGCGGCACAGGTAGGGTGTCGGCACGGTGTTGTCCACGATCAGCGGCACGCCGGCGGCATGGGCGATCTCGGCCAGCGCGGCGATGTCGACCACGTTGCCGAGTGGGTTGCCGACCGATTCGCAGAAGATGGCCTTGGTCCTGCCGTCGATCAATGGCCTGAACGAGGCCGGATCGCGATAGTCGGCGAAGCGTACCTCGATGCCGTACTGCGGCAAGGTGTGGGCGAACAGGTTGTAGGTGCCGCCGTAGAGCGTGCCGACTGAGACGATGTTGTCGCCGGCTTCGGCGATAGTCTGGATCGCATAGGTGATGGCCGCCATGCCCGAGGCTACGCCGAGTGCGCCGATGCCGCCTTCCATTGCCGCGAGCCGCTGCTCCAGCACGGCGGTGGTCGGGTTCATCATGCGCGTGTAGATGTTGCCGGCGACCTTGAGGTCGAACAGGTCGGCACCGTGCTGGGTATCGTCAAAGGCGTAGGACGTCGTTTGGTAGATCGGTACCGCGACGGCCTTGGTGGTGGGATCAGGCGAGAAGCCGCCGTGGACAGCAAGCGTTTCGAGTTTCATGCGATGACCTCCGAGATAGTGGCGAGAGTTGTTGTTATTTCTCCGAGTATATCCGTAGCCTCCGCGTGTTAACCTGCCGCCCCATGCTGCAAAAACCTACCAAACCCGATATTGACCGCATCTTTGCCGCCGATGGCCCGCTGGCCCGGTCGATCCCCGGTTATCGGCTGCGCGAGCAGCAGGTCGACATGGCGCGGCAAGTGCTGGCGGCGATCAAGGAGAGCCGCCTGCTGGTCGCCGAGGCTGGCACCGGCACCGGCAAGACCTTTGCCTATCTGGTGCCGGCGCTGCTGGCGGGCGGCAAGGTGATCGTCTCGACCGGCACCAAGACCCTGCAAGATCAACTTTTCAACCGTGACCTGCCGACGGTGCGCGATGCGCTCGGCCTACCTGCGACGGTGGCCCTGCTCAAGGGACGGTCGAACTATGTCTGCCACCACCATCTTGAACGGGCGTTGGCCGGCGGCAAGCTCAATTCGCGCGCCGAAGTGGTGCACCTCAATGCCATCGCCCGCTTTGCCAAGACCACCGCGAACGGGGACAAGGCCGAGTGCGGGGCGGCTCCAGAGGATTCCGGTGCCTGGCAATTGGCGACCTCGACGCGCGAGAACTGCCTTGGTCAGGAGTGCGCCCACGTCAAGGAGTGCTTCGTGCTTGCTGCAAGGCGCGAAGCGCTGGTGGCGGACGTCGTGGTCGTAAATCACCACCTGTTCTTCGCCGACGTGATGCTCAAGGACGACGGTATGGGCGAACTGCTGCCGGCCTGCAACACGGTGATCTTCGACGAGGCGCACCAGTTGCCCGATGTTGCCGGCCTGTTCTTCGGACTGACCATCGGCACCGGCCCATTGCTTGATCTGGCACGTGACTCCAAACTGGAGGGGGTCGCGGCGGCTAAGGATTACCCGCCCTTGCAGGAAGCGGCGCGGACGCTGGAAAAGGCGGTTAAGGACCTGCGGCTGGCCTTTCGCCACGAGGGTCGGTTTTCCTTGACCCAGTGGCTACAGCATGCGGAGGCAGTGAAGGCGCTCGACCATGTCCAGAAGATGCTGGATGAACTGAGCAAGCATCTCGAAAGCCAGGCGGGTCGCTCGGAAGGGCTGGCCAATTGCCTGCGCCGTTGCGGCGAACTGGTGTTGGAATTGCGGCACTGGCAAAAAGTCGGCGCTGGCGGGACGGCAGAGAAGGGTGAAGAAACCGCCCAGGTGCGCTGGGTGGAGGTCGGCAGCTATGCCGTTACGCTCAACCTGACGCCGCTGTCGGTTGCACCGATCTTCCGCAAGCAGCTCGAAGGTCATCCGCGCGCCTGGATCTTCACCTCGGCCACGCTGGCCGTGGGCAGCGACTTCGGTCATTACCAGCAGGCGCTGGGGTTGAGCGAGGCCGCGACCGGTCGCTGGGACAGTCCCTTCGACTACCCCGCCAATGCCATTCTCTATTGTCCGCCGGACATGCCCGATCCCAATCACCCGGAGTATGCCGAAGCGGTCGTCGACGCGGCCTGGCCGGCGATCCGGGCCGCGAACGGACGGGCTTTCGTCCTGTGCACTTCCCTGCGGGCGATGCGTCGCATCCACGAATTGCTGGAAGAGCGCATCGCCGCCGCCGGGCTGGAGATGCCGCTGCTGCTGCAGGGGCAACGCTCGAAGTCGGAACTGCTCGACAGCTTCCGCCAATTGGGCAATGCCGTGCTGGTGGCGAGCCAGAGCTTCTGGGAAGGGGTGGATGTGCGCGGCGAGGCGCTGTCGCTGGTGGTCATCGACAAGTTGCCCTTCGCGCCGCCGGACGACCCGGTGCTGGCAGCGCGCATCGATACGCTCAAGCGTGAGGGTCGCAATGCCTTCTTCGAGGTGCAGTTGCCGCGCGCGGTGATCAGCATGAAGCAGGGCGCGGGCCGACTGATCCGCGACGAGACCGATCGCGGCGTGCTAATGGTGTGCGACCCGCGCCTAGTCGGCAAGTCCTACGGCCGACGCATCTGGCAGAGCCTGCCGCCGATGCGGCGCACCCGCGAGATCGCCGAAGTCGAGGCCTTCTTTGCAGGTTAAACTTTTTGCATGAATCTTTCTGACCTTCCTGCCTTGCTGCTTGCCGACCGGCCTCACCTGTTCTCGGCGACGAGCGCTCCCCTATCGGCGGTTGTCCTGGCACGCATGCGCGAACTGATCGCCGCAGTCGAACAGTCGATAGCGAAAAAAATCGGTGCTGGCGGGACGGCAGGTCATGCGGCCGGAGTGTTCATGGGCTACGACTTCCACCTGACGGAAGCCGGTCCGCAACTCATCGAGATCAATACCAACGCCGGCGGCGGATTGCTCACTGCCATGCAGGCCGGGCGCGATGACGTGCTGGCTGCCTATGTGGCGATGTTCCGTGCCGAGTGCACGGCCCCATTGAAGACCGTCGCCATCGTCGATGAACAACCGGAAAGCCAGTACCTCTATCCGGAATTCCTCGGCTTCCAGCAACTTTTCGCGACCCACGGCATCCAGGCCGTGATTTGCGATCCGGGTGAACTGCTGCTCTGCCATGGCAGCTTGTGGCACTCATCACAGCACACTCAAACCCGCATTGACCTCGTCTATAACCGCCTCACTGACTTCGCCCTCGCCCAGCCGACCGACGCGGTGCTACACGAGGCGTGGCTGCAAGGCGCGGCGACGATCACACCCAATCCGGCCCTCCATGCCCGCTATGCCGACAAGCGCAATCTGGTTGCGCTCACCGACGATGCCGTGCTAGCGGAGTGGGGCGTGGATGTGGCAACGCGACAGATTCTGTTGTCGGGTATCCCTCGCACCGAAATCGTCACGCCGGAGCGGGCCGAGGAGTTCTGGCAGCGCCGCCGCCAACTTTTTTTCAAACCCGTCGCGGGTTTTGGTTCGCGCGCGGCCTACCGTGGCGACAAGCTGACCAAACGCGTGTTCGAGGAAATTCTCGCCGGCGATTATGTGGCCCAGGCGCTCGTCCTGCCGTCAACGCTGCCGGTTGAAGTGAATGGGGAATTAACCGCGCTCAAGGCGGACATTCGCAACTACGTCTATCGCGGTGAAGTTCAGTTCGTCGCGGCCCGTTTGTATCAGGGGCAGACGACCAATTTCCGCACGCCCGGCGGCGGCTTTGCGCGAGTGATCGAAGCATGAAGGTTTTTGGCTTGGCGGGGTATTCCGGTGCTGGCAAGACGACACTGATCGAACAACTGATCCCGCGTTTCACCGCGCGTGGGCTGCGCGTATCGTTGATCAAGCATACCCACCACAATTTCGATGTCGATCAGCCCGGCAAGGATTCCTTCCGCCATCGCGCCGCCGGTGCGGGCGAGGTGCTGCTCACCTGCGATGCGCGCTGGGTGCTGATGCACGAATTGCGCGGCCAGGAAGAACCGACGCTCGAAGAGCAGTTGGCGGTCCTGTCGCCTTGCGATCTGGTGCTGGTGGAAGGATTCAAACAGACGGCGATTTCGAAGCTGGAGGTGCATCGTCCGGCGTACGGCAAGCCGCCGATCTGGCCGGACAACGCCAGCGTGGTGGCGGTGGCGACCAATGGTACGGTCGATTGCCCGCTGCCGCTGCTTGATCTCAACGATCCCGACGCCATCGTGCAGTTCATCCTCGACTATCTGGAGAGGCCATGCTGAGCTACGAAGAAGCGCTCGACCATCTGCTTGCCGCCGCTGAACCGGTCGCCGCAAGCAAGCCAGTCCCGTTGTCCGCGGCGCGCGGCCGCATCCTGGCCGAGTCGCTGGTGTCGACCGTGACGGTGCCGCCGCTCGACAACAGTGCCATGGATGGCTATGCGGTACGTTGTGGCGATGTGCCGCAGCCGGGTATTGCCCTGCCGGTGTCGCAGCGCATTCCGGCGGGCAGCGTCGGCCAGGCCCTTGCAATGGGCACGGCGGTGCGCATCTTCACCGGTGCGCCGGTGCCGACAGGGGCGGATGCGGTGGTGATGCAGGAGTTTTGTGAGCATGGTCAGGACGGCAGGATCATCGTCAACCAGGTGCCACACCTTGGTCAGCACATCCGCCGCGCGGGCGAGGACATCGCAGCCGATGCGGTCGTCTTGCCGACCGGCACGCGGCTCGGCGCGGCGGAGATCGGTCTGGCGGCATCGATCGGCCGGGCTACGGTGCCGGTCAAGCGGCGCTTGCGCGTCGCGCTGCTATCGACCGGCGACGAACTGACCGAGCCGGGCCAGCCCTTGCCGCCGGGTGGCATCTACAACTCGAACCGCCATTTCCTGCGCGCGCTGTTCGAGGGCTACGGCTGTGCCGTCACCGATGCGGGCCATGTATCGGACAGTTTTACCGAAACACGCAGGTCTTTGCGAAGTGCGGCGGAATCCCATGATTTGATCGTCACCTCCGGCGGCGTGTCGGTCGGCGAGGAGGATCACGTCAAGTCGGCGGTCGAGGCGGAAGGTGCGCTGTCGCTGTGGAAGATCGCCATCAAACCGGGCAACCCGCTGGCGTTTGGTCAGGTCGGAAAAGTCGGCGCTGGCAGGACGGCGGCTTTCGTTGGCCTGCCGGGCAATCCGGTGTCGTGCTTCGTCACCTTCCTGCTGTTCTTGCGGCCCTACGTGCTCAAGCGCATGGGCGTAAAGACGACGCTGCCGGTGGCGCGCCGCCTGATTGTCGCCTCGGACTGGAGCAAGCCCGAGAGTCGCCGCAGCTTCCTGCGCGCGCGCATCGCGCCGGACGGCCGTGTCGAGTTGTATCCGAACCAGAGTTCCGGCGTGCTGACCTCCTGTGCCTGGGCCGACGGACTGGTCGATGTCGAAGCGCAGCGCACCTTCCATGCCGGGGAGCCGGTGCGCTATCTCTCCTTCGCAGACTTGCTATAGTCGGCCCATGCTGAAAGTGCTCTATTTCGCCAGCCTGCGCGAGGCCATCGGCACCGGTGCGGAAACCATCGAACTGCCGGCCGCTTGCGCCACGCTGGGGGCCTTGCGCGATTTTCTGGGCGCGCGCCATGCCATGCTGCTGACGGCAAAGAACCTGCGTGCCGCGGTGAATCAGCAGATGTGCGGCATGGAGGTCGCGGTGGCTGATGGCGATGAGGTGGCTTTTTTTCCCCCGGTAACGGGCGGATGAGCGAAGTCGCTGTCCAGTCAGCCGACTTCGATGTCGGCACTGAAATCATCAGCTTATCGGCTGATGATGCAGAAGCGGGGGCCGTGGCGAGCTTCGTCGGTTTGGTCCGGGGCGGCGAGGTTGCCGCAATGACCCTTGAACACTATCCCGGCATGACCGAGCAGGCGCTGGCCGAGATCGTCGCACAGGCCAAGGCACGTTGGGAATTGCGGGGAGTGCGCGTGATTCATCGGGTTGGCCGGCTGTTGCCGGGGGAACGCATCGTCTTCGTCGGCGTGGCGACCGCGCATCGCGGCGACGCCTTCGCCGCCTGCGAATTCATCATGGATTATCTGAAAACCCGGGCGCCGTTCTGGAAGAAAGAAACAACGCCCACAGGTGGGCGTTGGGTTGATGCCGGTGAAACGGATACTGTCGCCGCCCAGCGCTGGACGAGCGGCGACAAGCCCTAGACCAGCCTACTTTTTCTTGCTGGTGCTGCCAGTGCTTTTTTGCCCCATCTCGGTCATGCCCGAAAAGGCAGCTGAACTGGCCTGGGCAATCTGTTCGAAAGCACCATTAGCGGTCGACATCGCCTGCTGCATCATTTCGAGGACGTTGGCGTTCTGGCCGGGCAGGGTCTTGAAGAAGCCCTGGAAGGCGTCGGCCATATCGTGGCTGCCGGAGGCGAGTTGTTCGGTGAGCATGCGCGAAAACTCGACCCGTGCCTCGTTGCCAATCACGGCAACTTGCTGAGCTACGGCCATCATCTTGCGGGCTGTTTCCTGGGCGTATTCGGCACGCAGGCGCAACAGCTCCTGCGGGTCTTTGGCAGCGGCCTGGGCGCGGGCATTTTCGACACCATCGTTGAACAGTTCGCGTGCCAGTTCGTTTTGCAACGACATCACGCGCTGCGAGTTGTCGATCGACATCTGCGCCAGACGCATTGCAGCTTCCATATTCTTGCGGTTTAGTTCGCTGAAATTTTCGTTTTTAGTTGCCATGATCATCCTCCCTGTAAATGAATGCCTGCGCTATCAATCTATCACGCTTTCCCCCGAATAAACTGACCTAAATCATAAAGTTGCGGTATTGCCGAGCCGACGCCGCGCTGCTTCGACCGTAGCGTAGAACTCCGGTGGCTGGCGATGCCCGGCCAGCGCCTCGCCCAGCTTTAGGCGCAGGAAACTGCTATTGGCATAGCGCGTGACATGCCGGTAATGCTTGTCCATCAACCCACTGACCATTTCGGTATAGGCGTCGACCAGTTCGGGCAGGATGGAAAAACGGTCGTAATTGACGATGGCATCGACGTGACGCCCCAGCGGTATCAACTTGGCTTCGGCGGCCTTGCGGATGCGCTCGATGTCGGCATGCGTGCGTACCACCATGCCCTCGAAGTCGACGAAGAACAGATTTTGTACCGCGTCGAAGCTGAGTCGGTCTTCGAGGGGCCGCTGCATGAAGCCCTGGCGCAAATCCATCGGAGCATCAGCGAAAATTCGCGCATCCATGGGTACCGGGGTGCCGCAGATCAAGGGACGAAATTCCATGTGGGCGAGGATGTCGCGCTCCAGGTCGATGCCTGGGGCGATCTCGATCAGTTCGAGTCCATCCGGCCCGAGCTGGAAAACACAGCGTTCGGTGATGTAGAGCGCTGGCTGGCCGCGTTTGTAGGCTTCGGTGCCGCTGTAGGTGCGGTGTTCGACCTCATTGACGAACTTGCGCGACCGGCCTTCGCGCAGGATGCGCAACTGGCCGTCGGCGATGCCGATATCGAGGTCGCCGGCCGTGAAGGTGCCGACGAAGACCACCTTGCGGGCATTTTGCGAGATGTTGATGAAGCCGCCGGCACCGGCGAGGCGGGGGCCGAACTTGCTGACGTTGAGGTTTCCGGCACGGTCGGCCTGGGCCAGTCCAAGGAAGGCGAGGTCGAGGCCACCGCCGTCGTAGAAGTCAAACTGGCTGGGCTGGTCGATGATGGCCTGGGTATTGGTGGCGGCACCGAAATTTAGCCCGCCGGCTGGAATGCCGCCGACCACGCCGGGTTCGGCTGTCATCGTCATCATGTCGAGGATCTGCTCCTCGGTAGCGATCGACGAGACCCCCTCGGGCATGCCGATGCCGAGGTTCACCACCGCGTTGGCGGTCAGTTCCAGAGCGGCGCGGCGCGCGATGATCTTGCGCTCGCTCATCGGCATGGGCGGGATGGCCGAGAGCGGCACGCGGATCTCGCCGGAAAACGCCGGGTTGTACTGCTCGATGAAGGTCTGCATGTGGTATTCGGGTTTTTCCGCCACCACCACGCAATCGACCAGCACGCCGGGAATCTTGACGTTGCGGGAGTTGAGCGTGCCGCGGGCGGCGATGCGCTCGACCTGCACGATGACGATGCCGCCGGAGTTGTGGGCGGCCATGGCAATGGCTTGCGCTTCCAGCGTCAACGCTTCCTTTTCCATGGTGACGTTGCCGTCGGGATCGGCGGTGGTGCCGCGGATGATGCCGACATGGATGGGGAAGGCCTTGTAGAACAGGTACTCCGCCCCGTCGATCTCCATCAGGCGCACGATGTCTTCGGTGGTCTTCTCATTCAGCTTGCCGCCACCGAGGCGCGGGTCGACGAAGGTGCCGAGGCCGACGCTGGTCAGGGTGCCCGGTTTGCCGGCGGCGATGTCGCGGAACAGGTGGGTGATGACGCCCTGTGGCAGGTTCCAGGCCTCAATGCGGTTGCCGACGGCCAACTCCTGCAGGCGCGGGGCGAGTCCCCAGTGGCCGCCGATCACGCGCCTGACCAGACCGTCGTGGCCAAGATGGTTCAGGCCGCGCTCCTTTCCATCCCCCTGGCCGGCGGCATAGACCAAGCCGATGCCCTGCGGGGAACCGGTTTCCAGGAAGCGTGATTCCAGTGCGACGGCGATGTTCTCGGCAAACCCGATGCCAACGAAGCCGCCGGTAGCGACCATGTCGCCGTCGCGGATCAGTCGTACCGCCTCGCGGGCGCTGACCACCTTGCCGCCGTCCGAGCCGCGAATTGCGGCGAGTGCAGGATGTTGTGTTCTTGCAGTCATTGCCATCTCCCTTCTGCGGAATTATGCGCCAGCTTGACCGATAATATTGGCTGCTCATTCCGTCATCCCCAGTATGAACCTGCCTACCCTAGTACAACTTGAAAAAGACATCCAGCAGATGGTCCAGTTAGACGAACGCTGCGCACCACTTCAGGCCTAGATCATCCTGGCGCACCAGCAGTTCCAGGAGGTTTGCATGGCCGCACTTGGCAAGTACGGGGTGGCAGACGTGGAGCAGCTCAAGGACCTGTTGGTGCAGCGCCGGATGCCGCCGGTACCCACCGTACTGCCCTGCTGGCGCTGGTATGTGAACATGTCGTGCGCCATGCACCCCGCGACACCTTCCTCGACCTCGGTTCCGGCACCGGAGCCTTTGCCACGGCACTCGCGCAAAGCCATCCCGAAGTGATAATGTGACCGATCCCGCCGCCATCGCCCGCCACGACCGGCTGTTTCGCTGGAGCGATGCCGTCCTGCTTTTCCTGCATCTGCCCGGCAGCCAGTGCTGGATCAGCATGATGCGGCCGGAGGATCACGTCACGTTTGCCTGAGCGGCGGCAGTTGAAAATTCTGGCGGAATCCCCATGTTGTCGCTAACGCCATTCAGGGGATTCCCATGCGCTTCGACAAATTCACCACCAAGTTCCAGCAGGCCATCAGCGATGCCCAGAGCATTGCCATTGGTCACGACAACCAGCTGATTGACCCGCAGCATCTGCTGCTGGCACTGCTCAATCAGGAGGACGGCGGCACGACCTCGCTGTTGGCCCGTGCCGGCGTGAATGTCACGCCGCTCAAAACCGCCCTCGACAAGGCGATCGACCGCCTGCCGCAGGTGGAAGGCCACGGTGGCGAGGTGTCGATTGGCCGCGACCTGACCAACCTGCTGAATGTCACCGAAAAGGAAGCGCAGAAGGCCGGTGACCAGTTCATCGCTTCCGAGATGTTCCTGCTGGCGCTGACCGGCCAAGATGGTAAAAGCGGGGGCGAAACGGGTCGCCTGTTCAAGGAGGCCGGCGCCCAGCGCAAGTCGCTGGAGGAGGCGATCAGGGCAGTGCGCGGTGGCCAGAATGTCGGCAACCAGGAAGCCGAAGGCCAGCGAGAGGCGCTGAAGAAGTATTGCCTCGACCTGACCGAGCGCGCCCGCCAGGGCAAGCTCGACCCGGTGATCGGCCGCGACGACGAAATCCGCCGCGCCATCCAGATCCTGCAGCGTCGTACCAAGAACAACCCGGTGCTGATCGGCGAGCCGGGCGTCGGCAAGACTGCCATCGTCGAGGGGCTGGCCCAGCGCATCGTCAATGATGAAGTGCCGGAAACGCTCAAGGGCAAGCGTGTGTTGGTGCTCGACATGGCGTCATTGCTCGCCGGGGCGAAGTATCGCGGCGAGTTCGAGGAGCGCCTCAAGGCCGTGCTCAAGGAAGTAGCACAGGACGAAGGCCGCATTATCGTCTTCATCGACGAGATTCATACGATGGTTGGCGCCGGCAAGGCCGAGGGTGCCATCGACGCCGGCAACATGCTCAAGCCGGCGCTGGCGCGCGGCGAGATGCACTGCATCGGCGCGACCACGCTCGACGAGTATCGCAAGTACATCGAGAAAGATGCCGCCCTGGAACGCCGCTTCCAGAAGGTCATGGTCGACGAGCCGAGCGTCGAGGCGACCATCGCCATCCTGCGCGGTTTGCAGGAGAAGTACGAGATCCACCACGGCGTGGATATCACCGATCCGGCCATTGTTGCGGCGGCGGAACTCTCGCACCGCTACATTACCGACCGCTTCCTGCCGGACAAGGCCATCGACCTGATCGACGAGGCGGCCGCGCGCATCAAGATGGAAATCGACTCAAAGCCAGAGTCGATGGACAAGCTCGACCGCCGCCTGATCCAGTTGAAGATCGAGCGCGAGGCCGTGCGCAAGGAAAAGGACGAGGCCTCGAAGCGACGCTTCGACCTGATCGAGGAAGAAATTGCCAAACTGCAAAAGGAATACTCCGACCTCGATGAAATCTGGAAGGCCGAGAAGTCTCAGGTACAGGGTACCCAGCACATCAAGGAAGAGATCGAGAAGCTGCGCACGCAGATTGCCGACCTGCAGCGTAAAGGCCAGTTCGACAAGCTCGCCGAACTACAGTACGGCAAGCTGCCTCAATTGGAGGCACAGTTGAAGGCGGCTGATGCTGCTCAGGAAAAAGTCGGCTCTGGCGGGACGGCGAATAAGTTGCTGCGCACGCAGGTAGGGGCAGAAGAGATTGCCGAAGTCGTCTCGCGCGCCACCGGCATCCCGGTCAGCAAGATGATGCAGGGCGAGCGTGAGAAGCTGCTGAAGATGGAAGAGAAGCTGCACCAGCGTGTGGTCGGCCAGGACGAGGCGGTACGCCTGGTGGCCGACGCCATCCGCCGTTCCCGTGCCGGACTGTCGGAAGAAAGCCGGCCCTACGGCAGCTTCCTGTTCCTCGGCCCGACGGGCGTGGGCAAGACCGAGCTGTGCAAGGCGCTCGCAGAATTCCTGTTTGACGCCGAGGATCACCTGATCCGCATCGACATGAGCGAGTTCATGGAGAAGCACTCGGTGGCACGGCTGATCGGCGCACCGCCCGGCTACGTCGGCTACGAGGAGGGTGGTTACCTCACCGAGCAGGTGCGGCGCAAGCCGTACTCCGTGATCCTGTTCGACGAGGTGGAGAAGGCGCATCCGGATGTATTTAACGTCCTGCTACAGGTGCTCGACGACGGTCGTATGACCGACGGGCAGGGTCGCACGGTGGATTTCAAGAACACCGTGATCGTCATGACATCGAACCTCGGGTCGCAGATGATCCAGCAGATGTCGGGTGATGATTACCAGATCATCAAGCTGGCGGTGATGGGCGAGGTGAAGATGCATTTCAGGCCCGAGTTCGTGAACCGCATCGATGAGATCGTCGTCTTTCATGCGCTCGACGAGAAGGACATCGCCGGCATCGCCAAGATCCAACTGCATTATCTGGAAAAGCGCATGGCGAAACTGGAGATGACTTTGGAAGTGTCCGACGCTGCTCTGGCCAGCATCGCCGAGGCCGGTTTCGATCCGGTGTTCGGTGCGCGGCCGCTCAAACGCGCGATTCAGGAGCGCATCGAGAATCCTCTCGCCAAGGCCATCCTCGAAGGCAAGTTCGGGCCGAAAGATCGCATCCGGGTCGATGCAACCGCTGGGCAGCTATCGTTCGTCAAGGAATAACTAGACAGAATGTAAATTATTCTGGTTATACTTGGCATAGGAGGTGTCACATGCTCAGTGTCGGAATCTTTGAAGCCAAGGCGCAGTTATCGCAGTTGATCGACCGTGTTGTCCAAGGCGAGGAAGTTTTGGTGACACGCCACGGCAAGCCCGTGGCGCGTCTGGTCTCTCCCGAACCCCAGACGGATGGCAAGGCGTTGGCGGATTGGGCGAACGAGTTGCGCACTTTCCGGCGTGGCATCGATCGTGGTGTCAAGACGGGCAGCGCTCTGAGTGACTTAATCGCTGCGGGTCGTCGATGAACTTGCGGCAAGCCTTGGTCATCGACTGCTCGGCAGCGATACCCTGGTTTCTCGAAGACGAAGCGAATCCTTGGAGCGAGGCATTGCTTGATTCCTTGCCGCAATGGGATTTGCATGTGCCGGGACTGTGGCACCTTGAATTTGCCAGCGCGCTCCTGACGGCGCAGCGCAGCAAGCGTATTGCGGTACAGGACGTAAAGGGGCTTCTGGCCAGAGCGTCCCGTTTGCCGCTGGCGACCGATGGCCGGATTGTCCCCTTGGTGGAAATTGCCGAACTGGCCGATACGCATGGGATTACCACTTACGATGCGGCTTATCTTGAGTTAGCGATACGACTCAACTGCCCGTTGGCAACCCAGGATAAGGGCTTGGCGGAGGCTGCCGCCGAAATTGGGTTGCTTTACTGTGTCTCCTGACCTCGCCCCCTTTGTCGCCTGGTGCGCCACCCACATTCAGGGCGACGAAAAGGGCGAAGCGGCGATTTTCCTCGATCACCTGTTTCGCGCCTTCGGCCATGCCGGCTTCAAGGAGGCCGGCGCGACCTGCGAGGCGCGCGTGAAAAAGGACGGCGGTGGCACGGCCTTCGCCGATCTGGTCTGGAAGCCCGTCGTGCTGATCGAGATGAAGAAGCGTGGCGTGGATTTGTCGAAACACTACCGTCAGGCATTCGACTACTGGACGCGCCTCGTCCCCGGTCGGCCGCGCTATGTCGTGTTGTGCAATTTCGACGAATTCTGGATTTACGACTTCGAGACGCAGATGGATACGCCGGTCGATACCCTCAGGCTTGTCGATCTGCCTAGCCGCTGGGGGCCGCTCGCTTTCTTATCCGCCGTCCCGTCGGCGCCGACTTTTGGCAATAGCCATGAACAAATCACGCGTGCCGCTGCCGACCTGCTTGCCGCCATGTTCAATAGCCTCGTTGCACGCGGCATCGAGCGTGGCCTGGCTCAGCGTTTCACCCTGCAAAGCTTGATGTGCCTGTTCGCCGAGGACATCGGCCTGCTCGAACAATACTTTTTTACCCGTCTGCTGGATGACTGCCAGACCGGCGCGCAAGCCTACGACCTGATCGGCGGCCTCTTCGTCGAGATGAACACACAGGGCAAAACGCCGGGGGGGCGCTTCAAAGGCGTCGATTACTTCAATGGTGGCCTCTTCCGCGAACCGGCGCGAATCGAGCTCACCGCCGACGAGCTCAAACTGCTGCGCAATGCGGCCTGCTCAGATTGGCGCAAGGTGCGCCCGGAAATTTTCGGCGCCATCTTTGAACATTCGCTCGGCAAGGCCCAGCGCCACGCCTACGGCGCCCACTTCACCAGCCCGGTCGACATCATGAAGATCGTCGGCCCAAGCATCGTCGAGCCGTGGCGCGAGCAGATCGAAGGCGCGAAAACACTGAAGCGGCTGGAAGAACTGCTCGCCCGGCTGGAAAACTTCCGCGTGCTCGATCCCGCCTGCGGCAGCGGCAACTTTCTGTACATCGCCTACCGCGAACTCAAGCGGCTCGAAGCGCGCATCTACGAGCGCATCGGCGAATTCGCCAGCCGCAACGCCGCGCAACGGCCCTTCGGCTTCGTCACCGCGCGCAACTTTTACGGCATGGACATCCAGCCCTTCGCCGTCGAACTGGCCAAGGTGACGATGATGCTGGCGCACATGCTGGCCATCGACGAACTGCACTTCACCGAAAATGCTTTGCCGCTGGATAACCTCGACGCCAATTTCAGCATCGGTGATGCGCTGATTGCCCCCGATGGCACGCGCACGCCGTGGCCCAAGGCGGATGTGATCATCGGCAATCCGCCTTTCCTCGGCGCCAAGCGGCTCAAGCCCGAGCGCGGCGCGGACTACGTCAATGCCGTGCGCAAGCTCTATCCTGAAGTGCCGGGCATGGCCGATTACTGCGTGTATTGGTTCCGCCGCGCCCACGACCATTTGCCGGTCTGCACCGTCGATGACCCGGTGACAGGCCGTGCCGGTCTCGTCGGCACCCAGAACATCCGCAACAACGCCTCGCGCATTGGCGGGCTCGACGCCATCTGCGCCGACGGCACGGTGGTCGAGGCGGTGGAAAACCAGCCGTGGAGCGGCGAGGCGAATGTGCATGTGTCCATCGCCAACTGGGTGAGGACGCAGGAAGCGGCGCTGCTGCCCGAAAAGCGCCGGCTGTGGTTCAAGGTGGCCCAGCGCGGCGCCAAGGATTTTGACCTTGATTGCCGCGCAACGGCGAAGATCAATTCGGCGCTGGCCGATGGGGTGGATGTAAGCGGAGCGGTCGTACTGCCTTGCAACGATGGCTACTGCTACACCGGTCAATACCCGCGCCACAAAGGTTTCATGCTCACACCCGAGCAGGCGAGAGGGCTACTGGCCAATGCTGCGAACACCGAAGTGGTACGCCCCTTCTTTGTTGGCGACGAACTGCTGACCACCGGCCGCCCCGAGAGCTTTGTCATTGATTTCCAGACGCGCACCATTCTTGAAGCCACCGCCTTCGCCGAACCGTTCGCGTGGGTGCAGCGCGAAGTGTTGCCGCATGTTCAAGCACTGGCGAACGCCGAGCAGATAAAGAGTGGTAAGCCCACGGGACAAGACCAGAACTGGCTGCAAACATGGTGGCAACACTTTCGGCCGCGCCCCGAACTGATCGGCAAGATTGGCGACCTGCCGCGTTACCTCGTCTGTTCGCGCGTTACCAAGCGCCCGATCTTCGCTTTTGTTGCTTCGTCCATCCGGCCCGGCGATGCACTATCGGTTTTCACCTTTGCTGACGACTACAGCTTTGGCATCCTGCAATCGTCCGCCCATTGGCAATGGTTCGTCGCCAAGTGCTCAAAGCTGAAAAGCGACTTCCGCTACACCCCCGAATCCGTCTTCAACACCTTCCCCTGGCCGCAAGCGCCGAGCGAAAAGCAAATCGACGCCATCGCCGCCGCCGGCCGCGAGATTCGCCGCATCCGTGCCGAAGCCTTGCAAACCCTGACCGGCGGCCTGCGCGCGCTCTACCGCACGCTTGACCTGCCAGGCAAGAACCCGCTGCGCGACGCCCATGCCGCGTTGGACAAGGCGGTGCTGGCCGCCTATGGCTTCTCGGCCAAGGCCGATCTGCTGCAACAACTGCTTGATTTGAACTGCGCCGTGGCAAAAGTCGGCGCTGGCGGGACGGCACCGGGGATTCCTGCAACCTGTCCCGAACCCGCGCGGCTGCTCAGCGCGGATTGCCTGGGGAAATAAGTGCCGCGTGCCGGGGGCAGGTGACGAGATGGTCATTGACCATCCCGATCGCCTGCATCAGCGAATAAATGATGGTCGGGCCGACGAAACGGAAGCCGCGTTGTTTGAGTTCTTTTGACAAGGCGATGGCGGCCGGCGTGAACGCCGGAACTTCCGCCATGCTTTGCCAGTGGTTGATGACCGGTCGGCCATCGACAAATTGCCAGAACAGCGCATCAAGGGTGCCGCCGCTTTCATGGAGTGCAAGCATTGCCTTGGCGTTGTCGATGGCAGCGGCGATCTTCAGCCGGTTGCGTACGATGCCGGCATCGCCGAGCAGACGTGTGACATTCTGTTCCCCATAGCGGGCGATCTTATTTGAATCGAATCCATCGAAGGCGTGGCGGTAGTTTTCCCGTTTGCGCAGGATGGTGATCCACGACAGACCGGCCTGCGCCCCTTCGAGGATGAGGAATTCGAACAGGGTGCGCTCGTCGTGGCAGGGCACGCCCCATTCGCTGTCGTGGTAAGCGACATAGAGCGGGTCGTCGCCGCACCAGGGACAGCGGTCGTTCATAGTCCCGGATCGTCGCTGCCACCCTTGATGGTCGTTTCGACCATCTTGCGGGTCAGTTGCGGCGCGAACAGTTCGATGAAGGCGTAATCGAGCTGGCGTAGCCAGTTGCCGCGCCGGGCGATCTCATTCAAATAGCGCAATTTCTGGAGGTTCATCGTTATACAACTCCAGATTATATGCGAGCGACTATCAATCATTTGATAGGCTAGGGCGTGTGGCCGGTGTTCAAGCGCATCGAAACGCCCGCCCAGTTCGATTTCCTACGTAATATTCTTGGCGTATTGCTACGGGCGTTGCCTGTCACCCCTTCCACCTGAAAGGAACAACATGTCCAACTGGTTTACCGACAACTCCCGGTCGATCGGCCGCACGCCGCTGGTCAAGCTCAATCGTGTCCTCGATGGCGCACCGGCGACGGTGCTGGCCAAGATCGAGGGGCGCAACCCCGCTTACTCGGTGAAATGCCGGATCGGCGCGGCCATGGTGTGGGATGCCGAGCAGCGCGGCCTGCTCGGTCCCGGCAAGGAACTCGTCGAGCCGACCAGCGGCAACACCGGCATCGCCCTCGCCTTCGTGGCCGCGGCACGCGGCATCCCCCTCACGTTGACCATGCCCGAAACCATGAGTGTCGAGCGGCGCAAGCTCCTCGTTGCCTACGGCGCCAAGCTGGTGCTGACGGAGGGGGCCCAAGGGCATGAGCGGGGCGATTGCCAAGGCCGTGGAGATCGCCGCCAGCGATCCGAAATATGTGCTGCTGCAGCAGTTCAAAAACCCGGCGAATCCAGCCATCCACGAGGCGACCACTGGCCCGGAAATCTGGGATGACACCGCAGGCGCCATCGACATCCTGGTCTCGGGCGTCGGCACGGGTGGCACCATCACCGGCATCTCGCGCTTCATCAAGAACACCAAGGGCAAGGCGATCCGGTCGGTGGCGGTGGAACCGGCAGCCAGCCCGGTGCTGACGCAGAAGCGTGCCGGCCAGGAACTCAAGCCCGGCCCGCACAAGATCCAGGGCATCGGCGCCGGCTTCGTTCCCGCCGTGCTCGATCTTTCCCTGGTCGATGACGTCGAGCAGGTGACTAACGAGGATGCGGTCCTCTATGCGCGGCGCCTGGCCCGCGAGGAGGGCATCCTCTCCGGCATTTCTTGCGGCGCCGCCGTGGCGGTGGCGGCTCGCCTGGCGCAGAAGCCGGCAAACGCCGGCAAGACCATTGTTGTCATCCTGCCCGATTCGGGTGAGCGCTACCTGAGTTCGATCCTGTTCGAAGGTCTGTTCGACGCCAACGGCTTGGCGGTCTGAGTTCCTTCCGAAGCTGTACTTTCAACGACAGAGGGTGTCATCGTCTTGAAAAGTCGGCGCTGGCAGGACGGCAACCGTTCTGCCGGTTCTCCTGTTCTGCGATTGCCATTACTGAATATAATTAACGAATAGAAAATACTATCCGTGCAAGGGGTTGGCGCTGTCCGCCTGCCCTTGCCGTCATGGCCGGAGGATTGAGTGGCGATCGAATTTGCTGGAAAAGTTTATGAAACCGACGAGGCGGGCTACCTGGCCAATTATCAAGACTGGAATGAAGATCTTGCGGATCTGGTCGCCAACCGGGATGGCCTGAAAATGACTTCTCAGCACTGGGAAGTCATTGAGTTTCTGCGTGATTACTACGCCGAATTCCAGATAGCGCCGGCCATTCGGGTGCTGATCAAGGCCATCGGCAAAAAACTCGGCCCGGACAAGGGCAATTCGATCTATCTCTACGAACTCTTCCCCAACGGCCCCGCCGTGCAGGCCTGCAAGATCGCCGGCCTGCCCAAGCCTACCGGCTGCGTTTGAGCGTTGCTCCCCAGTAGTTCGCCAGTTCGAGCATCCGGCTGGCGAATCCCCTCTCGTTGTCGAACCAGATCAGCAAGTTGGTCAGACACTCGCCGCTGAGGCGCGTTTGCGTGGTTTCGATGATCGCCGAATAGGTGCTGTGGTTGAAAACGATCGGGGCGTGCGGTTCCTCTACCCCAGAAAACTCGGCACTGGTAAGACGGCGGGGCTACCAAAAAACGGCCCTCCGGTGAAGGAGGGCGGTCACTGATGACGAAGATCAGCGTCCCGCCGGCTTGTAGATCTGGTCGAAGCTGCCGCCATCCTCGAAGTGGGTCTTCTGGGCCTTCTGCCAGCCACCGAAGACTTCGTCGATGGTGATCAGCTTGACGTCCGCGAAGGTCTTGGCGTACTTCGCCGCAACCTTCCTGTCGATCGGCCGGTAGTAGTTCTTGCCGGCGATATCCTGTCCTTCCTCCGAATACAGGTAGTCCAGGTAGGCCTCGGCCACCTTGCGGGTGCCGTGCTTGTCGGCGAACTTGTCCACCACTGTCACCGGCGGTTCGGCCAGGATCGACAGCGAGGGCACCACGATCTCGACCTTGTCGGGGCCGAGTTCCTTGACCGCCAGATAGGCTTCGTTTTCCCAGGCCAACAGCACGTCGCCGATGCCACGCTCGACGAAGGTGGTGGTGGAGCCGCGGGCGCCGGAATCGAGTACCGGCACGTTGGCGAAGATCTTGCCGACGAAGTCCTGGCGGTCGCGTCATTGCCGCCCGGCTGCTTCAGCGCATAGGCCCAGGCTGCCAGATAGTTCCAGCGCGCGCCGCCGGAGGTTTTCGGGTTCGGCGTGATGACGCCAATACCGGGCTTGACCAGATCGTTCCAGTCCTTGATGGCCTTCGGGTTGCCCTTGCGAACCAGGAAGACGATGGTCGAGGTGTAGGGCGAACTGTTGTGCGGCAGGCGTTTCTGCCAGTCCGGCCCGAACAGCTTGGCCTTTTCGGCGATGGCATCGATGTCGTAGGCAAGGGCCTGCGTTACGACGTCGGCTTCGAGGCCGTCGATCACCGCCCGGGCCTGTTTGCCAGCGCCGCCGTGGGACTGCTTGATGGTGACGTTATCGCCGGTCTTGGCCTTCCAGTGCTTGGCGAAGGCGGCGTTGAAGTCTTGGTACAACTCGCGCGTCGGGTCGTAGGAGACGTTGAGCAGGCTGATGTCGGCGGCGTGGGCGCCGGCGACGAAGGTGAGCGCGCCAATGCCGGTCAGGGCCAGCTTGCGCCAGTCGAAATGCTTTTTCATGGGATTTCCTCTGCGGGTGAATGAATGGGCAGAGGGGAATGTATCGATTGGCCGTCCCTGAACGAACCAATTAAAACTGCAAAGCTTATGCGGGATTCAATACACCAGGGTTGCCCATACAGGGTCGAGGGCGCGCTGCACGAACTCGCTGGCCGCAGCAGTGCCGGCGTATTCCGGGATCAGGGTTTCGTCCGGCCCGACCAGTGCGTGCATCGCCATGCCGCAGGCGTAGAACTTCACGTCGAGATTGGCCGCCTGGCGCATCATGTCGTAGATGCTGGTATCGACGCCGGGCCACGGCCGCAGGGAAGTGGCGACTCCCGCCACCAACAGCCTGACCGTCGGGCCGGCGAAATGGATTTCGACTTCGGCATCGAATGCAGCCGCTGCGGCGGCATGCACGAAGGGCGTGGCGCAGATTTCAGGCCGGTCGATGGTCGCACCCCACAGCAGGATGGCGAGTTTCTGCTTCACTCAAATACCGCCCCGGGTTCCATGCGCCGGATGTGCTGGATATACGTGACGGCATCGACCAGCCGGGCGACATCGGCCGGGAAATCCAGCGGCCACCCACGCACCATCCAGCCTTGTTCGTAAGGATCACAGTTGATTATCAGGGGGTTTTCTTCGGCTGCCTCATTGGCCTCGATCAGTGTGAAACCGACCGGAGCATGCACGGCGAGCACAGTCTTGGCATACTCCACCGTTTCGAGGCCGCGCCTGCGCTCGATGCTGGCGCCTTGCGGCTTGGCGGTGAAACCGATGATCCTGCCGGCCAGGTGGATACCGAAGGCGCTGGCGCCGATGGTGACTGTGGTCGCCCCCTCGTCAGCCTTGAACCACATGTCGTATTCTGGGTCGTAGCGGCGATCAGCGGGAATGCGGCTGCGGAAGGGCGACTGAGCCATCAGCGTCCCGTGACGCCCGCCGGCGCGGCGCGCAGATATTGGTTGGGCCAGGCGGTGGCTTGGCCCAGCGCCTGCGCTGCGGCGAGCGGCCAGTAGGGGTTACGCAGGATTTCGCGGCCGAGCAATACCAGGTCGGCCTGACCGCTGCGCACGATATGATCGGCTTGTGCCGGCGAAGTAATCAGGCCGACAGCGGCGGTCGGGATGCCGACCTCGTGGCGGATGCGAGCGGCGAACTCGGTCTGGAAACCGGGGCCAGCTGGAATTTTCGCTGTCGGCACCAGGCCGGCGGTCGATACGTCGATCAGGTCAACGCCAAGGGCTTTGAGTGTGCGACACAGTTCTACGGTTTCGTAGGCGCTCCAGCCGCCCGCCACCCAGTCGGTCGCGGAGATGCGCACCAGCAGCGGCAAGTGTTCCGGCCAGTCGCCGCGCACCGCACTGACGACCTCGCGGACCAGTCGGGTGCGGTTTTCGAAACTGCCGCCGTAAGCGTCGGTGCGGTGATTGGAGAGCGGCGAAAGGAATTGGTGCAACAGGTAACCGTGTGCCGCATGGATTTCGACGGTACGAAAACCGGCACTGAGGGCGCGGCGGGCGGCGGCCTGGAACTGGGCCACGACGGTTCGGATGCCGGTTTCGTCGAGTTCCTGCGGGGTGGCATAACTCTCGCCGAAGGTGATCGCAGAAGGCGCCAGGGTTTGCCAGCCGCCCTCGGCGGCGTTCAGCGTCGCCTGCTTCTGCCAGCCAAGGCCCACGCTGGCCTTGCGGCCCGCATGGGCCAACTGGATGGCGGCCACGCAACCCTGTTCCTGGGCGAAACGCGCGATGCGCGCCAGCGGCTCGATCTGGCCATCATCCCAGAGGCCGAGGTCGCCCGGACTGATGCGGCCCGCCGCTGTCACCGCCGTGGCTTCGATGATCATCAGTCCTGCGCCACCGACCGCCCGGCTACCGTAATGGACGAAGTGCCAGTCGGCGGCCACGCCGTCCTGTGCCGAGTACTGGCACATCGGCGGGATGCCGATACGGTTGACTAACACGATGTCGCGCAATTTCAGCGGTTCGAAGAGGTTAGGCATGCTCAAACTCCAGGTCAACAGGCTGGCAGTCCATTAGGACTTGTCTTTCCACAGGCCGTGAAACTGGTGGACTCCGATCCACAGAAAAAAGCCATAAGCCAGGCCGTGCCAGATGGTCGTTTCATCGAAGGTGAAGGGGAACAGAACCAGCCATAGCCAGTAAAAGGCGTCGAATGGATGTTTCTTGATTCTGACTACAATATCCTGAAAATTCATGGTAATAGGTGGTTCATTGGCGGAAGCGAGAGGGAGTCGAACCCACCCGGGACCGCATGGCGGCCCCTCCTGGTTTTGAAGACCGGGCGTCCCACCGGGGAACGTTCGCTTCCGTTGTTCATGGTGCTGACCAGTCGTGTGTGGCCCCTTCACTGCGCAGCAAGTGGTCGTCGCGCACGCGGCGAGTGTAGCCGATGCGGTCGAAGAATTCGAGAATCTGGATCGCCACCTTGCGTCCGCCGCCCCCGGCGCCATAGATTGCATCGCGCAGGATGCCTGCCTGGGTAGCCCCGTGTTCCGCGTTTAACTGACAGACGATTGCAGCCAGTTCGGCCACAGCAGCAGCCGTGAAGTAGTGGTCATGGGCGACCGGATACAACTCGCCGGCGCGCGACAGCCGCTTGAACAACTGGCGCACGACATCCTCCGGTGTGCCACTGGCCTTGAAGACATCGCGCACCCGGGGCGGGTTGAAGGGGGCCGCATCCAGCAAGGGTTTCAGTACCGCGAACAGATCGCGGTCAGCGCCGGAAACGCTGGCGCGATGCTCCGGCAGATGCAGCCAGGCCCGTGTCTGCGCGATGCGCCCGGCCGCGCGCAGTTCGTCGCTCAAGGCATCGAAGGCTGCGCGCGGCAGGTTGGCGGCGGTCATGCGGCGCAGTCGTTCGCGTTCGACCCCGATCATGTCCGTGGTCCGCTCGTGTTCGCGGGCCAGGGCATCGAGCAGTTGCTGTTCGAGCGCGGTCCAGCTGGGGGCGGCGAAGCCGATCATGGCAGCGCCGGCACGGACCACGCGCAGGCTCACGCGGGCCCACAGTGCTTCGGCCGCATGGTCAGTGAGGTTCCAGGCTGCGGCGAAGCGGATCAGATCGACACCCGCCGGCGATTGCGCGATGAGCAGTTTCAGCGTGACGGCCGGTTCGTCGTCGCGCATGGTGGCGAGCAGGGCCAAGCGTTCGGCGCTACGCTTGTGGCGCACCGGCGGAAAAATGTCGAGTACGCGGCCGCCGGCCACGGTGCGCTGGGCGCTCGCGTCGCGCAGGATAAAGTGGTCGCCGCGTAGCGCCAGCGTCTCGCGTTCGAGCAATACTTCTACCAGTGCCGTCCCGCCAGCGCCGACTTCCGTGCAGTCGAGCAGGGCGACACGCCCGACGATGTCTTCGGTACCCATGTGCACATGCACCGGTTGCAGGTGGGTGAGGGGTTTCTGCCGGGCCGGTACGCGCAGTTCGCCGTGAAAGCGCGTCAACGGCATGGCCAGGGCCGGATCGACCAGCCACATGCCGCGGGCGATGTCCTGTTTTTCGAAGTCGCCGGCCAAGGCCATGGCAATGCGGTCTCCGGCCTGGCCGCTCTGCGCAGGGCGATCCTGGACGTGCAGGCTGCGCACGCGGGCTTTCAGCCCCGGCGGGGAGATGATTGCCGTCTCGCCAGCGCCGACTTTTCCGGCATGGGCGGTGCCGGTGACGACCGTGCCGACGCCGGACAGGCTGAAGCAGCGGTCGATGGCGAGCCGGAAGCGCCCGGCGGTGGAGCGCGCCCGCAACGTCGCAGCCGTCGCTTCGAGGTGAGCGCGCAGCGCCGGCACGCCATCGCTGCTTCGTCCCGACAGGGGGAATACCGGGCTGTCGGCAAGCGCGGTGCCGGCCAGCAGCATGGCGATTTCCTTTTCCGCGCTGGCCAGCCGCTCCGGCGTTACCGCGTCGATCTTGGTCAGCGCCACCGCGCCCAGCGACAGGCCGAGCAGATCGAGCAGTTCCAGATGCTCGCGCGTCTGCGGCATCGGCCCGTCGTCGGCGGCGATGATCAGCAGCACGAAGTCGATGCCGGTGGCGCCGGCCAGCATGGTATGCACCAGCCTTTCATGGCCGGGCACGTCGACAAAGCCGAGCACCGACCCGTCAGGCAGTTGGCTGTAGGCATAGCCGAGGTCGAGCGTGATGCCGCGCGCCTTTTCCTCGGGCAGGCGATCGGCATCCACGCCGGTGAGCGCCTTCACCAGCGTGGTCTTGCCGTGGTCGATGTGACCTGCGGTACCGACGATCATTAGGCGTTCAGTGCGGCTGGCGGCGGCAGAAGCAGTAAAGGAAGGATTGCGTGCGGCCGGCTGGTGTCAGGTGGGTTTCGCGCTCATGGCCGAGTAGTTCGAAGGGCGCGCCGAACTCGCCGTGCAGGTGTGCCGCGTCGTAGCGCATGACCGGCAGGCCGCTGCATTCGGTGGGGCCATCCTCGGCGAAGGTGGCAACGATCACATGGCCGCCGAGGCGTGCGCGCGCTGCGCACAGGGCTGCCGCTGAGAGGTCGAGGACGGCCAGGTTGCTGTAACCGTTGTCGAGCAGATCGCCGACCAGCACCGAGGCGCCGCCGCCGACATCGATTATCGGGGCATCCTTGGCGATGCCTAGTTCGCGGATCAGCTTCAGTGAACGCTCGGCATGTGTCTGGTACCAGCTCACGTCGTCGATGGCGCGCGTCGAGTAAACCTTTTCCCAGTGTGACTTGTCAGCCATGGTCGTTGCTCCTCAGCTTGTTATAAAGGCTACCAGCGCAGCACGGAATTCCTCTTCCTCACCGACAGCCAGGCAGCGCAGGTCGAGCAGCAGCGCGCCATCCTCGATGCGGCCGATGACCGGCCAGGGCAGGGCGCGCAGTGCCGCCTCGATGCGGTTGAGCACACCGCTCTTCCTGCCTTGCGGGCGGATGGCAAAGCCGGCCGAGGGCAGTCGGTCGACCGGCAGCGAGCCGGAGCCGATCTGCGATTTAAGGGCGACAATCTCGACCGTCACGGGCAGTTTGGCGAGTGCAGCCTGAAAAGTCGGCGCCAGCCGGACGGCGGCAGCGTGGATGTCGTCTTCGGGCCGGGTGAGTTGTTGAAGTGCTGTCAGGCGTTCGGCCAGGCGGTCGGGGTCGCGATAGAGGCGCAGCACGGCTTCGAGGGCGGCCATGGTGAGCTTGCCGACACGCAGGGCACGCTTGAGCGGGTTCTTCTTGATCCTGGCGATCAGGTCCTTGCGACCGACTATCAGGCCGGCCTGTGGGCCGCCGAGCAGCTTGTCGCCGGAAAAGGTGACAAGGTCAGCTCCGGCGGCCCCGACACCAAGGGTTTCCTGCGGCGTGGGTTCGTGCGGCAGGCCCCAGCGGGCCAGATCGGTGAGCGTGCCGGAGCCGAGATCGACGACAAAAGACAGATTGTGCTCGTGGGCCAGCGCGGCCAGTTCGGCCTCCAGTACGGCATGGGTGAAGCCCTCGATGGCGTAATTGCTGGCATGCACCTTCATCAGCATGGCGGTGCGCGGGGTGATGGCTTCGGCAAAATCCTTAAGGTGGGTGCGGTTGGTGGTGCCGACTTCGACGAGTTTCACCCCGGCGCGCTTCATGATGTCCGGCACGCGGAAGGCGCCGCCAATCTCGATCAATTCGCCGCGCGAGACGATGACTTCCTTCTTCTGTGCCAACGTGTTGAGCAGCAGGAAGACTGCGGCGGCATTGTTGTTGACGACCGTGGCGGCTTCGGCGCCGGTCAGTTCGCGCAGCAGGTCATTGACGATGTCGTCGCGGTCGCCGCGCCCGCCGGTGGCCAGGTGGTATTCGAGGGCGCAAGGGCTGCGCGCGGCCGTTACCAGCGCTGCGATGGCTTCTTCGGGCAGTTGGGCGCGACCGAGATTGGTGTGCAGGACGGTGCCGGTGAGGTTGAACACCGGACGCAGGCCGGGTGTCGCCAGTGCCGTCCCGCCAGCGCCGACTTTTTCAATCAGCATCGCATCATCGGGCAGCGCAGCGCCCACCTTGACCGCTTCGCGCGTGTTGTCGAGTATTTCACGCACCAGACGGGTGACCATAGCGCGACCATGCAGTTCGATCAGCGCAACAATCGCCGGTGAGGAAAGCAGGCGATCAACGGAGGGAAGCTGTGAGAGTGTGTTCATGGTTTCACCCGACCGGGCAGAAACGGAGATGGTGTGATTATGGCCTAAATTTTGAATCGGCCAATCATTTGTTGCAGTTGGTGGGACAGTGTTGTCAGGTTCCTCGATATCTCACCCACACGTACCAGGCTGTTGCTGTTTTCTGTACTCATGCTGACAACGCTATCCATATCCTGGGTAGTGCTGTTGCTCGCGGCAAGTTGAGCTTGTGTGGCATCGGCGATCTGGTGTGCCAGTTGCGTCACCTGCTCGGCTGCAACCACAATGCCGTCGAAAGTTTCGCGGGTTTCACGGGCGTAACGCATGCCATTGGCGACCTCATCGCGTACCCGACCCATGGCTTCGACCGCTGAGCTGGTCTTGCTGCGGATCGAGTCGATCATGGTGGTGATGTCTCTGGTGGAGGTGGAGGTGCGTTCGGCGAGTTTGCGTACCTCGTCGGCCACGACGGCGAAACCTCGCCCCTGCTCGCCGGCACGTGCGGCCTCGATGGCGGCATTCAGTGCCAGCAGATTGGTCTGATCGGCAATCTCGCGAATGGTATTGGTGATTTCGTTGATGCGATCCGTCGCTATCGAGAGTTCCTGGATGACTGCTGCTGAATTGTCGACAGCGGTTTCGACCCGCTCGGTGGCGGCGATACTGTTTTCCATGTGGCTGTCGCCGATGCTGGCCCGGTTGCGTGCCTCCTCGGAAGCCACCGCTGCCGAAGCTGAACCGGTTGCAATTTCTTCGGCGGCGGAGCTCATGTGCTGAATTGACGAGGCGGCCCGGTTCATGTACTGAGCCCGTTCACGACCGCGCTCGATCACGATGCCGAGTTCCTGAGCCATTTTGTCAGCAGCTCCGGTAAGGCTGTCTCCAGCCGTTTTTACGGCACCGATGATCTCGCGAAGGTTGCCCAGCGTCGTTGCAAGCGAACGTGCCATCTCGCCGAGTTCATCGCGACGCACTGTATCGGGTTGGGTGGTCAGGTCACCGTTGGCGACACTGATCAGTGTCGCCTTGAAGTTCTCGATAGCGCGGTTGATCGAGGTAATCATCGGTAGCACCATCAACAGGAGGCCAAGGATGGATACCGCAGTAGCGGTAATGGCGACTGTGATGCTGCGATCGCCACGGGCCTTCGTATTGGCGAAGTTTTTCTCCATGCTGCTAGTCAATTCCGGAATCAACTGGCCAAGCGGTTTGGTAAGCTTGGCATGGATGATCGGCCACTCATCCTCCAGAATTGCACCGAGCGCCTTGCGGTCATCTTTTTCGTAGGCGGCATCGACGCGACCGAGAATGTCGGGCAGGATAGCAATGCCGGACTCGATCTTGCCCACCAGTTCTTTTCCCTGTTCGGAGGACAGTTCTACTGCGTTGCCGGCCTTGAACTTACCCCACGCCTGCGGAATGGAGGCACGCACCTCCTTCAGGTGATTGCGCGACCCTACAGTCGGTAATTGTCCGAGCAGAACCCCGGCAATGCGGAAACGCGCCTCGCGGATATCGGCATCGATTTGTTGCGCTGCGAGGAGGGGGGAAACAGTATGTTCCTTGACACTCTGCAACGCTATGGTGGCTTCGCGTTGGGTGTGGAAATTTACGCCGGCCAGCACCAGGAGGAAAATGATCGAAAGAACTACGACCGACAGCAGGCGATGACGAATGGTCAAATTGTTCAAGACAGCCTCCACGAACGCCCGGTCAGCATGGGCCGGGCGCTTGGATAGACGGAAGAAAACTATTCAGTCGGGTAGACTTTCGATGTCCAGCCCGGTAGTCCGTCTCGATACCAGAAAACCTTCTTGTAGCCGGCCTTGATGGCGGCAGCCGCGCCCTTGTAGCCTTTCCAGCAGGGGGACCCGTTGCAGTAGAAGACCATTGCGGTATTCTTGTCCGCAGGAAGCTTGGTCAGGTCGAAGATATCCTCGGCATCAACCTTGGATTCGCGGGCGAACTTTTCCTTGTAGATGACGTTTGTGGCACCCTTGATTTTCTTTTCGGCGAACTCAGCAGCAACACGGGTGTCGATGAACTTGACACCCTTGTCGAATTGTTCCTTGGCCTGGTCGGTAGTCACCATCGTGCCGCCCGGAATGCTCTGGGGCGTTTCTTCGGCAGCCAAGACAGCCGGCATGGAAAGCACTACAGCGGCGCAGACCGCAAGCGAGCGGATGGCAGCAGTCATATTCATCATGGTAGGTTCCTCCTGTTGGGTTGATCAGTTTTGTCATGCTTACCGAAGACAGGACGTATGATAAACCCAGATTGTCCATTAGCCATTTTTCGTGAATTTGGTGCAAGCTGTGAGCGATCGTCGTGGAGCTGGGGCGAAGCGGGTTCTAATGGATACCATAAGAGAAAGCCATTGTAGATCAACTGGATAGGTGAAGATCATGGCGGGCTCAGTACT
>JACDZJ010000122.1_pt1 | contig 36497 bp, 42 predicted proteins | sample 7365721 | NCBI WGS metagenome assembly JACDZJ01 (sample SAMN15143480, study PRJNA637477) | pond metagenome | biome: freshwater wetland ecosystem [ENVO:00000243]; feature: pond [ENVO:00000033]; material: pond water [ENVO:00002228]; isolation source: pond water containing pink berries ... | reverse complement strand
CTCATATCCCACGAACGGATCGAAGGTACACCGCATAAACCGGGGGATGCCCGCGCGATTCTGACAAGAATAGGAGAAAAAGCAATCTTGTGAAGTGCCTTTCTCGGCAAATGCTCAGGGTGTTTAGAGGCACCGGCAGGGGTGCCGCGCTCGGACTCGCAGGGTTTACGCGTTATGAAGCGATCTTGCCTCATAACGCCCGAACCGGTCCGCATAGACCGACCGGTGCTGGTGTAGCAAAGTTAACAAAAAGATCGATGCCGGTCGCGCCGCTGCCGGAAGGCCAGTGCCCGCCCGTCCAGGAGGGGGCGGGTGGCCTTGGTCATAAACCCGGCCACCGCGCGCTCTGCACGGTCGTCGGTCCGCACAGCGGACCCTACAGATCAAGGTGTTACCGTAAACCGTGCGCGGCCGGCCGGAACGATGATCAAGGCCGGGCGGGTGGCAGGCGTCAGGGCCGCCCGCGCGGCATACTGCGCTGGCGTATTGGCCGCGAGGAAGAGGTTCTGAGCCATGCGATCCATCACCGACACCGCGTCGGCGGGTCCGACCAACCAGCCCAGGCGCCAGCCGGTCATCCCGAAGTATTTCGAGAAGCTGTTGATCACATAAAGGTCCTCCGAGCCGAGCGCCAGCGCGGTCCGGTCGGGTGCCGCGTAGGTCAGGCCCTGGTAAATCTCATCGACGATGAAAGCCGCGCCACGCGCCCGGCAGAGTCCATGGAGCCCGGCCATGACGGCGGGTCGAGCGATGACCCGGTGGGATTGGACGGTGAGGCGACGACGACCGCGCGTACCCCCGGAACCCAAGCTGCGGCGGCCAGCTCGACGGTCAGTTGATAGTTGGTCTGCGGCCCGACCGGGACCGCGACCGGCTCTACGCTCAGCAGTCGGAGCACCTGGCGGTAACAGGGATAGGACGGATCGCAGAAGCACCCGGTCGCCCGGCTCCAGGACCGCCTGAAAGACCAGTTGCAGGGCGCCCGAGGCTCCGGGGGTGACCAGGATGCACGCCGGGTCGACCTGCACGCCGTAGCGCCCGGCGTAGTAGCCGGCGAGGTCCTCGCGCAGCGCCGTCCCGCCAGAGCGCGCCGGCCGGCCTCGACGATGGGTTCGGGGGTGGGAAAATCGGGCTCGCCGACCTCCAGGTGGACGATGGAACGCCCCTGCGCCTCCAGTTCGGCCGCGCGCCCCAGGAGGCGCATCACGTCCGTTCCAGCCTGCCGTCGCTGGCCGTCCCGGCGAGCGGCGGCGGGAGTGTTCGGTCATGGTGTTCGCGGTGACGGTGGTGCCTTGGCGCAATCCGTTGTATTGAAGCCGCTGATACGGATCAAGCTTGGGGCCGCACGCTGCGGTGTCAAACGACGAGTCGACCACCGAAGTCTATGGAGCGAAAGGTTCCGTATCAGCAGCCAGCGGGATTTCATGCTGCCGACGCCTTGCGCAAGGCCACATCGCCCTTCTCACGGAACACCTCGGTGACAAAGGCGATGGCCGCCAGCACATCGGCGCGCGTCACGCGTGGATAGGCGGCCAAGATGTCTTCCAAGGTCCAGCCGTCTGCTAGGCGGTCCGTGATCAGATCTACGGAGATCCGGGTGCCCTTGATGATGGGCTTGCCAGCCAGGATCTCGGGGTCGACGACGATGCGGTCTTTCCAGTCGGTCATGGTTTGCACCAGTTGATTCTGGTTTCGCTCCAGCACCGGCGAGGGGCGGCTCCGGTTCGCCCTCGGCCGGTTACGGCCCGCCAACCGACACCGCTCGGCGCGCCTACCGCCGCGCCAACAACATCAACTGATCGCCCCGCTGCACATGCAGGCTGCGCACACCGCCGGATTGGCGCAGGACCTTGATCAGGTCGCGCACGCCGACGATCGGTATCCCGTTGGCCTGGCGGATCAGGTCGCCTTCGCGCAGACCGGATTGCCAGGCGGGGCTGTCCACGGTGACGGTGCCCACGGCGACCCCGGCGGGGCGTCCGGGGGCGTCGCCCAGCAGGGCACCGGCCAGGGTGGCGGCGAGCTTGTCGCCACGGGTGAAGTCGCGGTAGGGATCGGCGATCTCGCCGGTCAGGGTCCGGGGTTTGCCGTCGCGCAGAATGTCGAGCTGCACGCGCGCGCCCACCCGCAGCAGTCCGAACTGGTTTCTGACATCCGCCGCGCTGGTCACCGCACGGCCATCCAGGCGCAGGATCAGATCCCCTTCCCGCAGGCCGGCGGCGGCGGCGGCCGATTCGGGTTCGATGGCCGACACCAGCACGCCGCGGCGCTCGACCCCCATGGCGTTGGCCAGGTCCGGGGTCAGATCCTGCACCGCCACCCCGAACCGGCCGCGCCGCACTGCTCCGTGGTTCAGGATTTGGTCCATGATCGAACGGGCCATATTGATCGGGATGGCGAAGCCGATGCCGATGTTGCCGCCGCCGGGGGCCAGGATGGCGGTGTTGATGCCCACCAATTCGCCGCGCAGGTTCACCAGCGGGCCGCCGGAGTTGCCGGGGTTGATGGAGGCGTCGGTCTGGATAAAGCTCTCGTAACCCTCGATTCCCAATCCGGCGCGGCCCAGCCCGCTGATGATGCCGGAGGTCACCGTCTGGCTCAGGCCAAAGGGGTTGCCGACGGCGACCACGAAGTCACCGACTTTGAGCCGATCGGAGTCCGCCAGCGCGAGGGCGGTCAGCCCCTGGGAAGGAATGCGCAGTACTGCCACGTCCGTTTCCGGATCGTCGCCCACCAGGTCGGCCTTCAAGGTGCGGCCATCGCCCAGGGTCACCCGGATCTCGTCGGCCTTGGCGATGACGTGGTGATTGGTGAGGACCAGACCTTGTTTCGCGTCGACGATGACGCCGGAGCCCAGGCTGCTATCCTGCCGCTCACGGTGTTGCGGGATGTCGAAAAAGTGACGGAAAAAGGGGTCGCGCAGCAGCGGATGGTCCGCTTGCTCGATGCGGGTGACGGTCGAGATGTTGACTACCGCGGGCATGGCCCGCTCCAGCATGGGAGCCAGCGTCGGCAGGGCCTGGCCGTCGACCGCCGCGGGCAGGACCGCCTGGGCCGGGAGTCCGCAGCCAAGCAGGGCCGCGGCCAGCGCCGGGACCAGTGAGCGGGGCAGGGTTCGGTGGGTGTGCCTCATGGGTCTGGATTCCAAAATAACCATGGGGCGGATATGGCGGCGGCAGGTCTGGGAGGCAATCCGGCGGTGGCGGGGAGAAGTGCCGACAGATCCAAAAAAAAGGCCGGGCTTGCGCCCGGCCTCCGTTCTAGCCGTCAGTCGGTCAGCTCGCGATTACGCAACCGCGCGCAGCTTCTCGGACTCGATCAGCCGGTTCTGGTCGGTGCGGATTTCGACCTTGCGAGGCTTCATCGCCTCGGGCACTTCGCGCCGCAGATCGACATGCAGCAGACCATTCTCCAGTCGCGCATCCACGACCCGCACATAGTCCGCCAGCTGGAACTTACGCTCGAAGCTGCGGTTGGCAATGCCGCGGTAGAGATAGCGGGTTTCAGCCGTTTCCTCCTCATCGCCGCGAGCGCCGGAGACGGTCAGAATGTTTTCCTTGACCTCAATGGAGAGTTCCTTGTCAGCGAAGCCGGCCACCGCCATGGTCACGCGGTAGTCATTCTCACCGCTGACCTCGACGTTGTAGGGCGGATAGCCGCCGGGCTCGGAGCGATAGGCGGTCTCCAGGGCGTTGGAGAACCGGTCAAATCCGATCATGGACCGGAACAGGGGAGAAAAGTCAATCGTCGTCATGGACATATCCTCAAGTTGAGCAATATGGATCGATGCGTTCTGACGAACCGCGTCACCTGCAGGCCTCGGTTGAGCGCCTGTGTTATGTAAAATAGATCCTGATAGCGCGGGTGTCAAGGGGTCGGAGAAAAATATTATGTGAAGTCGTAATCCGGGCTCGCCGCGGCCCGATGCGCCCGGCCAGCAGGGCGTTCGCCGCTGTCGCCGGAAGTTCTTGCGCCTCAAGTGCCGACTCGGTGACACTGCCGGTCGCGGCCAACGACCGCGCGGCGCCCTGGACGCGCTCATAAAAGGTACTGTTCCACTCCACTCCCATCCGACGGCTGGTGGCTCACCGCCGACCGGATCTTCCAGGCGAACCCAGGTACGTGCACCGCATCCCAGTCAAACCGATCCTGACGCGCTTGTTGCGGCGCGTGCCCATGCCGTTGATCGCGATCCTGGTCGGGTTGGTCGCGGGGTTGGGTGTGTGGGGTATCCTGGATCAGATTCAGACGCGCCAAGTGGGCAAGATCTTTGGTCAGGAATTGCGCAATCAACTCGACGTCCAGGCCCGCGAGAGCCTGATCCGCTTCGACCGCTACCTGGCCGGGTATGGAATGACCACCCGTCTCCTGGCCAACCATCGCCGTCTGGCGGAATACCTGGAGCCGCTGTTCTGGTCCGACAGCGATGTCGTGCGGCCGGTGGTCTACCTGGAGTTCCGTCCCTACTGGCTGCCCGATTTCTTTGCGCGGGATGCCCTGCGCCCGCCCAGTCATGTGCTGCTGACCGATCCCCAGGGCCGGGTGCGGGAGGTCTATCAGGCCGGGTCCGACCCGTTGCCGGTTGAGTTGGCGGCCAGTCTCCCGGCCCAGTCGCTGGATACCAGCGCGGTGCGGACGGTCCCGGTCAAGCTCGGTGAGGTGCTCTACTTGCTGGTCAGCGACGCGGTCGAGGATTCGGGCGGCTATCACATGGGGTATCTGGTGGTCCTGGTCCCCATCGACGATGCCTTTCTGACCGCCTCCCAGCGGGGTGTGGATCTGAGTCGGGTGGCGGTGGCGCTGGTGGACGGGGACGATCAGCGCATCCTGGCGAGCGTGGATTCGGCCGAGTTGCCCCCCGGCACGACGCTCACGACGCTCAGTGACGGCTATCTGGTCACGTCCCAGTCGCTGCCCGAATATGAGGGTGCGGACGCCAACCTGTTGTTCGCCACCCTGGTCACCCAGGGCAATCTGGAGCGCATGTCCCGCCATGTCCGCATCTTCGAGCGGCGGCAGCGCTTCTTCGCCGCCGCGGCCTTCATTCTGGTGTTCACCTGGGTGATCTATCTGGTTTCGGCGCGGCTCAATCGGGTCTTGAAGCGCATGACGCGGTTCTCGCAACGGGCGTTGGGGATCAAGGAACCCGGCTTTCAGCGGGCCGGCAATCAGTTGCTGCTGCTCGAGGAGTGGATCGCGCACTTTACCCAACTGGTGCTCAAGGCGCGGGAGGAGATGAGCCGCCGCCATCAGGCGGAAATGCGCGAGAGCGAGGCGCTCAAGGCGGCGGTGATGGAGGCGGCGCTGGACGCCATCGTGACCCTCGACCATGCGGGCTGCATCAGCGAGGTCAATCCGGCCGCCGAGCGGATGTTCGGTCTGCGGCGCCAGGAGGTCATCGGCAGCCCGTTCGGCGAGCGACTGTTGCCGGAGGTGGCGCGGACCGCCTTCCGGCGGCTGCTCGATCGCTCGCGCCACGACGGGCTGGAACCCAAGGGCCGCGGTGAGTTGGTGGCCCTCAAGGGCGATGGCTCGGAGATCCCGGTGGAGATCTCCATCGTGCCGATCGACCTGGAGGCCGAGCGCTTTTACACCGTCTATATTCATGACATCAGCAGCCGCAAGCAGGCCGAGCGCGAGATCAAGAGCCTGGCGCGGCTGGCCAGCGAGAGCCCGAACCCGATCCTGCGGGTGACCGCCGGCGGGCAGATCGCTTATGCCAACAACGCGAGTCGCCCGCTGCTGCTCGCCTGGACAACCGAGCAGGGTGGACCCCTGCCGGACGAATGGGCGGCGGAGGTGACGGCCGTATTGGAGCAGGGGGGGCCGCGGGAGTGCGAGACCGATCTCGCGGGGACGATCTACGCCTTGCTGTTCGCCCCGATCCGGGATCTGGGCTACGTCAACATCTATGCCCGTGATATCACCGCCGTGCGCCGCGCCGAGCAGGAGTCCCGCCAACATCAGGCCGAACTGGTGCACGTGAGCCGCTTGAGCACCATGGGCGAGGTGGCCACCGGCATGGCCCATGAGCTGAATCAACCCCTGTCGGCGATCGTCAATTACGCCAACGGCTGCACTCGCCGGATGCAGAGCGGCCAGGGTCAGACCGAGGATTTGCTGGGCGCCCTGGCGCAGATCACCAGCCAGGCGAAGCGTGCCAGTGAGATCATCCGGCGGCTGCGTGCGCTGGTCGGCAAGCAGCCGCCGTTGCGGGCCGATCTGGATCTGAATCATCTGGTCCGTGAAGTCTGTACGTTCGTGGAGTTCGAGACGGCGAAACTCGGCGTGCAGATCGAATTCGACCTGGCCGCCGAGGGCATCCCGGTCCATGTGGACCTGGTACAGATTGAACAGGTCTTGCTCAACCTGCTGCGCAACGCGCTCGATGCACTCGAAGAGACCCCCGAGGCGTCACGGCGGCTGGTCATTCACACCCGGGTCCAGAAGGCCCAGGCCCTGGTCGCGGTGCAGGACACCGGCCCAGGCGTGGAGGGCGAGCGCCTGGCGCAGTGGTTCGACCCCTTCTTCACCACCAAGTCCGGGGGCATGGGGATGGGCCTGCCGATCAGTCGGACCATCCTGGAAAACCATGACGGGCGCATCTGGGCCGAGTCCGAACCAGGTCAGGGCACCGTTTTTCATGTCGCGCTGCCGCTTGCGGAGATCCCCGCCGCGCAGGATCCCGAGCCGGTGCCGCCCACTGCCATAGGAACCACCCGATGAGCACCAATCCCACCGTTTTTGTCGTCGATGACGACCAGGCCATGCGCACCTCCCTGCAATGGCTGATCGAATCCACGGGGATGCAGGTCAAGACCTTCGAGTCTGCCGATGCGTTTCTGAGCAACTATTATCCGGGACGCGCCGGCTGTCTGTTACTCGACGTGCGGATGCCCGGTATGAGCGGGCTGGAACTGCAGAGTTATCTGGCGCGCGAGGGTTATCAGCTCCCGGTCATCATCATCACCGGTCATGGCGACGTGGGCATGGCCGTCAAGGCAATGCGCGCCGGGGCCATGGACTTTATCGAAAAGCCCTTCCATGACGAGGATTTGCTGCGCAGCATCCAGCGGGCGCTGGAGTACGATCAGCGGCAGCGCCTGAGCCGCGCGGCCCGTGCCGACATTCAGGCGCGCGTGGCGGACCTGACCCCGCGCGAACATGAGGTCATGGGCATGGTCACCGACGGCAAGGCCAATCGGGAGATCGCCGTCGCGCTGGGGGTGACGCCGAAAACGGTCGAGGCCCATCGCGCACGGGTGATGGAGAAGATGCGCGCCGAGTCGCTGGCCGAGTTGGTGCGCATGGTCCTGATCGCGGGTCGGGAGGAGGGGGGATGATTTCCGGCCGGCGGGCGCCAGTTCGTAACGCGTTGGAACGTGATCTCGCTCCCACGCTCCAGCGTCACTGCCATTAAGTTAAGCGCCGACGGCGCGGCTTCTCGTTCCCACGCTCCGCGTGGGAATGCCGGGCGGGCGCTCCGCGTCCGGTCTTGGCGCCGGACGCGGAGCGCCCGCACGTGCTCCCACGCAGGAGCGTGGGAGCCAGAATGGCTTAACTTAATGGCATTGACGCTCCAGCGTGGGAGCAAGTCGCGACGCTCCAGCGTCGCGTGGGGCCACTGGCCGCTGAAGCGGCCGGACGGCATTCCCACGCTGGAGCGTGGGAACGAGAAAGCGTGGGAACGAGAAAACGATTTTATGAGCGATCCTCTGACCTTGAAGCCGATCGATCGCCCTGGTCCGGGCCGTCAGGTTTTGGCCTGGGCCTTTTATGACTGGGCTAATTCGGCCTTCGCTACCGTGGTCATCGCCGGATTCTTCCCGGTCTTCTTCAAAGAGTTCTGGGCCGCGGATCTGGCCGCTACCGAGAGCACCCGTGCGCTCGGCTACGCGAGCAGCGCCGCCAGCCTGATCCTGGTGTGCGCGGCGCCCCTGCTCGGCGCACTGGCGGATCAACTGGGGGCGAAGAAGCGCTTCCTGCTGTTCTTTACGTCGCTCGGGGTGCTGGCGACGGGCGGGCTTTTCTGGCTGGCTGCAGGGCAGTGGGTCGCCGCCCTGTCGCTCTATCTGCTTGGACTCCTGGGTTTCCTGGCGAGCAACATCTTCAATGACGCGCTCATCACCGATGTCGCCGCGCCCGGTGAGTACGAGCGGGTCTCCTCGCTCGCTTACGCGCTCGGCTACCTGGGGGGCGGACTGCTGTTCGCGCTCAATGTCGTCATGGTGCTGACGCCGACGACCTTCGGTCTTGCGGATCAGAGGCAGGCGGTGCAGGTCGCTTTCCTTGGGGTCGCCCTGTGGTGGGCGGTCTTCACTATCCCGCTGGCGCTCCTGGTTCCCGAGTCACGGGGCCAGGGACGCAAGGCCCTTGGCGCGGCGCTACGCGGCGCCTTTGCCGAACTGGCGCAGACCTTCCGAACGATCCGCGCGCTGCGCCACACCTTTCTGTTTCTCATCGCCTACTGGTTCTATATCGACGGGGTGGACACCATCATGTTCATGGCGGTGGACTTCGGGCTCTCGCTGGGCTTCCCGGCGTCCAGCCTGATGGTGGCGCTGCTGATCACCCAATTCGTCGGGTTCCCGGCGGCACTGGTGTTCGGTCATCTGGGCACCCGTTGGGGACCCAAGCCCAGCATTCTGCTCGCTATCGGCGTCTACATGCTGGTCGTGGCCGCCGCCTCGCAGATGCATCTATTGGCGCATTTCTACGCCCTGGCGGTCGCCATCGGCCTGGTACAGGGCGGTGTCCAGGCACTCTCGCGCGCGCTCTTCGCCGGCCTGATTCCGGCCGGCCAGACCGCCGAACTGTTCGGCTTCTACAACATGGTCGGTAAGTTCGGCGCCGTGCTCGGACCTTTCCTGGTCGGCACCACCGCGGCCCTCACCGGCGATCCTCGGCTGTCGCTGCTGCCCATCCTGGCGCTGTTTACGATCGGCGCCGTGCTGCTGACACGGGTCGATGTGGCGGCGGGGCGGGCGGCGGCGACGCGCGCCTGAGTCAGGCGACGCGGTCGAATCCGCTCGCGCGCTCAGCGTAAGGCACCCACCAGGGTGCGCACCGAGCCTTGCGCCAGCGTCTGGGCCAGCGCCCCAAGCAGCGCTTTGCCAAACAGTCCGGCCGCCTGGCTGTCCTGCTGACCCGCGACGCGACGGGCGCCGACGCAGCCGATCTCTTCCAGCATTGCCAGCAACTCGGCCTGGGTGCGTTGCGCGGGGTCGTAGTGCACGGTGATGCTGCCCGCGCGGGTGTTCACCGCCACGGCGTCGATCCCTGCCGACTCGCGCAGCCGACCCGCCGCCGCCTCGATCTTGCCGGGCTGACAGCGGAAGGATTGAGTCCGGACCCGCAGGCGTCCGGGGACATGATGGATGTAGAGGCTCATGGCCGGTTCTCCACACAAAATTAGAGAGAATAAGAACGAGTCTCAACAACTATACATGCTCCTAACATAAATGAAAATAGGTCGCATTGCGGTTTTCGATGGCGTCAAGCCTGCCGCTTGGACGACACTGACTCGTTGTTCCAGACTTGGAACCGTGGCTGCGCGGCGCGGGACGATCCGGAGATCTCGCGCGAAACTGGGGTGGTTGCCGCAGACCGAGTGTTCGTGTGACCTTGACAAGTAACGTAATGAGACTCATTATTATCGGCTGATCGACTACCCAGGCTAAAACCCAGGCAACTCTTCCAACGACGACTGACGAGTTGACAAATCATGATGAACTTGGTGTTGTCTTTCCTGGGCCGGGTCACGCCGCGCATGCCTGTTTCCTCAGATACGCGAAGGGCAAACCGCTCATCGAACCGCGGCACGCCCCAACTGCCGATGCTCCCGTTGCTGGCGATCACCGCCCTCTGCGGCACCTCGGGTGCGATGTCGGCCGCGGCGGGCGGGGTGTCGCAGCAAACTCAGACGGTACCGTTGGTGCATCTCTCATCGGAAACCATCGCGTTGCTGCACGACGCCGGACAAAATCCCTCGCGATTGCGCGCCGTTGCGCGGATCAGTGGAACAACATCGATCGCGGGGTCAGTGGATTCGCGTTACACGACTCGCTTCCCAGCGTTTCCAAAGCACTGGCAAACCGCTGAGATCAGTGTCGGCTATCGGGACGGTGGCCCGCTCTTTGAAAAAATCATCGTCAACCGGGTGCAGCCGCGGCGCAAAATCGACGCGGTTTCGACGGCCGCCGTGATTGCCGCCGATGGGCGGCTGCTCAAGACCCTGCTCTACGAGGAAGCGATCCGCAAAGCGGTGAATCAGGCGGGCAGGGGGCAGTTCACCACCGAGAACGTGCAGAAAGCGAAGGTGGCGATCATGACCGCTGTGATCACCCGCAACATCATCGCCGGTACGCTGAGCGGAGACATCGATACCTACCTTGATCTCGGCGGCCCACAAACGGATCTCAAGCTTGCCGTTCCCGACCACGAGACCGGCGTTAAGGTGACCGTGAACGGGCACGCTTTCTCGCCTAATGCCTTCGGGATCAGGACGTCTCAATCCGGGTTGCTGCCGCGCGGTGCCCGTCCGTATCTGGCCGAGCACCTGTCACTGACGGGCGGTCTTGAATCGACCCCCTATCCACGCGCGCCTGCGCGAGCGTCTGGCGCACGAGCACACCGATACCTTTATCGACCTGGATACCGGTCTGAGTCAGATCCTTCCCGAGCACAGCGTCCCCGCGAACGGCGACTGGGATATCTGCGTCAACCATCTGCGGGACGGCTGGCCGTATATCCGGCTCAATCATCCGACGGGGGTTGCCGCGGCCGATCTCGGACCGATCGATTGGGACAGTCTGCGGCGGCTGCGTGAGGTTGACGTCCAAGCGGGGCCGGATCATCCCGGTATCCTGATCATTGCGCATGGTGAGGGGGCTCCCGAGTGGAACCTGGCGGTCGCCTATGCCGTCGCGCGCCTGCGCGACACCCATCCTGAATTAGCGCATCTGCCCATTGAGTATGCCTTCCTCGAAGCCGAGATGATCGAACAGGATGCGCGTAATGCGGCCTTAGGTTTGACCGGTCGGGGGATTGCCGATTCGTTGGAGCGTCTGCGGGCTCAGGGAGTGACCTGGGTGGGCGTGGTTCCGCTCATGGTCAACAATTGCTCCGGTCACATTGAGGAGATTCGCTGGCTCATGGGGCAGCCGGTCGACTCTCTGACGTCCGAGTGGACTGGAACCCTGGACGGTGGTGCGTTCGGCACGCCGGGTTTTCACGGTTTCTTGTCACGCAAGGAGTCGGCGCTCAGCGGTGAGTTCGCCATCGCCGGATTGGATGGGCGTCCATGCCGGCGAACTCGTCTCGAGCTATCCGGTTGGCGACAGTTGGCATGGTCAGAAGCTCGCCGATGGACGGTTGGAAATGACGAACAACCTGTACGTCATCAGAACCAATCGCGGCAGGTATGCCAAGATGCGCGTGTTCGCGGCGGGCAGCGGGATGGTGTCGCTCGAATATGCGAGTCATTACCGGCGGTAGAGCGGAATCGTTGATGGAGTTAATTGATTATTGTCAATAGTTTTTCACGATAAGTACATCAATAGAATTGTCTGTAATTCAATGAATTCGCGTGAAAATTAAAAAACTATATTTTTCAGTTTGTTATAATAATAGTGGTGTTACAAACAAATCTATTGATGTACTTAATCGCAATCCAGCGAAACGATTTCTGATCTGCACCGAAAGACGCTAAGGTGTCGTCACTCGCTGGTCTCCCGCTTGCGCTTGAGCCGCTCGCCAGGTGCCGGTCATTCCGGCCGGATGCCGGAATGCGAGGGCGCGAATGCTGCTGCGGCCTTGATCGTAATCCCGGCCGGCGGCGTGCGTCGTCAGGGCTTCCAGCCCTGACGACGCACCCGGCGAGCCCAAGTGGCCGGAATCTTGATCGAGGCCCCTGCCGCGCCCGGGCGAACGGTCCGCGGGTTGAGGCGAAACGCCTGACCAGCGAGTGCATCAAGCGAATCACCCTGACCGACAACGGTGTCGACAATCATGACAATCGAAACCAACGCCATTCCCGCCATGCCGCGTCTCAATGAGCCGGCACCAGCCTTCGACGCCCCCACCACCCATGGCCGTAAGACCTTGGAGGATTACCGCGGCAAGTGGCTCGTATTGTTCTCCCACCCGGCCGATTTCACCCCGGTGTGCACCACCGAGTTCATGGGCTTCGCTCGCCGCCACGCGGATTTCCAGGCCATCGGCTGTGACCTCCTGGGCTTGTCCATCGACAGTCATTACAGTCACGTTGCCTGGGTACGCAACATCAAGGAAAAGTTCGATGTCGAGAAAGGTGGCGACTCCGGAGAACTGGCAGCCGGGCGATAAGGTCATCGTGCCGCCGCCGGGTACGGTCGCCGAGGCCGCCGCGCGGGTCGCCGCCGGTGAGCATGAGTGCGTCGATTGGTACTTCTGCAAGAAGTCACTGTGAGCGGTCGTCCACGGGACGGGGGCTGACGCGCTGACCAGCGACAGGGGACGCCGCGGCGGTCCTTGTCGCCGGCCGCCTGGAATTCGCCGCGGTCTTCCGCGACGTCTTGAAAAACGGCAGCCAAAGGTCACGTACGGGGTCAGACGTGACGGCCGATGCATGGAGCGACACCCGCGGCCGTCGACCCAGCCGAATCCAACCGCAGCAGGAGACCGCCTCCGATGATTTCAAAAGACATGGCGACGCTGATCAACGCCCAGATCAACCGCGAAATGTACTCAGCCTACTATTACCTGGGGCTGTCGGCGCAGACTGAAGCGATGAATCTTAAGGGAACCGCGGCTTGGTTCCTGGCCAAGCACGGCGAAGAAATGACCCATGCGTTGAAGATGTTCAGGTACCTGATCGATCAGGATGCCGCCGTGACGCTGAAGGCAGTCTCGGTACCGGAGACCGTGGGGAACGTGGTGATGGAGATTTTCGAGCGCACGCTCGAACACGAGCGGGGGGTGACCCGCTCGATCAACGACCTGGTCGACCATGCGCTGACCGAGAAAGACCACGCGACCAACGTGTTTCTGCACTGGTTCGTGACCGAGCAGATCGAGGAGGAGGCGACGGTGAAAGACATTCTCGGCCGCCTGCGGATCTTCGGCGATCAAGGCCAAAGCCTGCTGATGATCGACAACGAACTCGCCGCGTTGGCGCAACAGATCAACCAGGCCGCCGCGACCGCCGCGGCCCAGTGACGTACCGCCTACGACCATGAGCAAACAGCCCGGCAAGTGCTGCAAGAAGTACAAGGAGGGCAAGCGCTGCAAGGATTGTCCGAAATCCCCGAAAGCTACAGTCACAGCAGTGGGTCAGTGATGGATCAGATTCCAAACTGATGCGATTGGGTGATACAGCGTTCGCATCTGCTATCCAGACAGACCTTCGTGTAGGGGCGGGTTTGAAACCCGCCCCTACGTTCGGTTATTACGTCCGAAAGTGATCACAAGAGTGTAGGGACCGCACCCGCGGCAAATTCAGCCGCGGACTGCCTCCTTGAGGTGGCGCATGCGCTCGGCGGTCTGCCCGCGCACCCCCGGCGCCTGACTCACTCCCGCCAAGGCGTTAAGTAGGATGCCGATAGTGCTGCCGTTATGGAGAACCGCGCTGGCCACCGGGGAGAGCCAGCCCATGACGGCGCCGCCCAGGATGGCGGTGTTGATGCCGACGGCGAGATTGAAGTTGGTGCGGATTAGCTGCATGGTCCGGCCCGCCAGATCGCGGGCGTCGGCCACCGCGGCGAGCCGGTCATCCATGAGCACGATATCCGCGGTGGCGCGTGCGATGTCAGCCCCGCGCGGCATCGCGATGCCGACCTCGGCCGCGACCAGGGCCGGGCCGTCGTTGACCCCGTCGCCGACGAAGGCCACCTGATGCCCGGCCTGCTGCAGGGTCTCGATGATGCCGGCTTTGCCTTCCGGGGCCATGTCGGCGTAAACGGCGTCCAGACCCAATTCGATCGCCAAGGCCTCGGCTTTAGCGCGGCGGTCGCCGGTGATCATGATGAGTTGCTTGATGCCCAACGCACGCAGCCGCGCGATCGTCTCCCTAGCATCCGCGCGCAAGGTGTCGCGCAGGGCAATCAGCCCCACCGGACCCTGGTCGTTGCCGACGAAAAGTAGCGTCTTGCCTTCGTCCTGCAACCGGTCGATCAATGGCTCGTGGGCGTCGAACCGGATGTTTTCGTGCTGCTCCAGGTAATGACGGCTGCCAATGCGTACGCGTCTGGACCCGCCCGGAGCGCTGACGTCGGCCGCCAGTCCGTGGGCGACCAGGTAATCCACCTCCCCGTGGGTAATGTGCTGCAGGTCGCGTTCGCGTGCCGCCTCGACCACGGCCTTGGCCACCGGGTGGCTGGCGTGTTCCTCCACCGAGGCGACCAGGGCGAGCAGCTCGGCCTCGCTGCACCCCGTTGGATCGAGCACCAGCACGTCGGTGACGATCAGCTCGCTATGCGTCAGGGTGCCGGTCTTGTCGAAGACGACGGTATCCACCGCGGCGAGTTGCTCGATCGCCTGGCCGCCCTTCATCAGGACGCCATGGGAGGCGGCGGCGTACATGCCGGACTTGAAGGCGACCGGGGTTCCGAGCTTGAGCGCGCAGGAATAATCGACCAGGAAGACCGCCTGTAATCGGGTCAGGTCGCGGGTGACGGCATAGACCAGGCCGCCGGTGACCAGGGTGAGGTAGACCCGCTGGTCCGCCAGGCGGTCGGCCAGCCGCTGGGTCTCCGACTGCTTGCCCAGCGACTCCTGGATGAAGCGGGCGATCCGCGCCGTGGTGGTGTCAGCGCCGACCTGGGTCGCCGCGATACGCAGCCGGCCGTCTTCCAGCGTGGAGCCGGCGACCACGCGGCGCGGTGCTTCTTTGCGCACCGGCACATTCTCGCCGGTGACCGCCGCCTGATTGACCAGGGCGACACCGTCGATGACGCGTCCGTCCACCGGAATGGTCTCGCCGACGCCGACCACCACGGTCTCACCCTCCAGCACCTCGTCGCCGGCGACCTGAATCAGGGTGCCGTCGCGTTCGACCCAGGCCATCGCCGGTTCGGGGCGCAGCAACTGGCGCAGCAGCCGGTCGGATTGGCGCTCCGTGCGTTGCTCCAGGTATTCGCCCAGTGCCAGCAGAAAGCCGGTGATGCCGGCGGTATAGACCTCGCCGCGGGCCGCCGCCAGCCCGATCGCGAGGGCATCAAGTACTTCGACTTTGATGCCGCGCCGGATCAGGGTGTCCACCCCGCCGGCGAGGGTCTGGCCCTGGGTCACGAAGGTCAGCAGTTGCTGCATGGGCGGCGTCAGCAGGGGCAGGGCGGCGAGCCCCAGTGCGCTGGTGACCATGGGGGCGATCCCGGCCTCGCGGCCCGCGGTGAGCGGCGGGAGCGGTGCCGGGGAGCAGTGAGCCAGTCGCTCCAGGATCGCGGCGCGGGCCGCCGGTCCGCCCTGGTAGTGCAGAGTCAGGCTGGCGGCGGCACGGTTCACCCGGGCCTGACGCACGCCCGCGACGGCGTCCATCCAGGATTCCAGATGGGCGCCGTCGAGGTCCGGGGTGCGCAAGGCCGGAACCCGCAGGCGCAGCCGTCCGGGGACCTCGTGGACCAGAGTGAAGTCAAGACGCGTCATGGGTCTTCCGATGGCGACCGAGCCCCAGGGCGCGGCCGAGCAGGTAAAACAGGCCCGCCCCGGCGATCAGGCCGACCAACAGACGGTCGGATTTCGCCGGGGGTGGGCGGGAGACCGGGGGTACGGCGGGTTGCTCGTGCCACCAGTGCAGTGAATGGACGGTGCCCCGGTCATCCGAGCCCGCGTCCACGGCGGACCCGTGACCGCACGAGGCCGGGTGATCGGGGCGCGCGCTCACTCCTTGGGGGCGGCTTCGCCCGCCCGGATTTCGGCCTCGGCATCCTGGAAGCGTTCCTTGATCTCCTCCACTCCGCCCTGCAGCATGGACCAGGCCTTGACGACACCCTTGATGGCGGTGCGCTGGACCGATTCGTTGGTCAACAGATAGGCGGCGGCGGCCCCGATCAGCAGTCCCTTGAGAAACCGGTCGTTGGAAAAATTGAAAAAGGGTGTCGACGACTGGTACTGGGACTGATGATACGAGGCCGCGGGATAGCCGGCGTAGCCCTGATGGGAGGCGGTCGTGTAACCGCCTTGGCCGTAGCCGGCTGCTCCGTAGCCGCCTTGAGCGAACTGCATCATGGCGGGCTGGCCCTGAACAGTGCCGGGATAGCCGGTCATGCCGGCCTGGCCCGGTCCTTGGCTCTGTCCTGGCATGGGTGCGCCGAACGCCTGGGGCTGTTGGGAATACAGCGATTGGTTAGACATGATTGACTCCGGCGATGAGGGTGATGGATTTCAGTGGTTCGGCGGCACGGCCGCGGGCAACGCTGATCGCCGCGCCGGTGACCGGGGCCGTCAGCGATGGACGGGGCGGCAGCGGATCAGCGTGACTCATGGCATCGCCTCCTGTGTTCGGCTGCTGGAGGCCGGAGTTGCCACGGTATCGTTGTGGGCGGTCGCCGCGACCGGGGCAGGGACCGCGCGGCGGCGGCTCAGCCACCCACGCAGCAACAGGACGACCGCGGCACCCACCAACAGACCCCCGGCGCCCGCTACCAGGTGCTTGGTGACGCCGTGACGTTGACGTTGGGGACCGCTAGACATCGCCGTTCTCCAGTGGAACGCGGCCCCATTGATCGAGTCCGTAGACGACGCCCGTGCCGACCGCGAACATCAGTGCCAGGCGCAACAACCCCTGTTCGGCGACCGCCCCGGCGACAGCTCCAGCCGTCGCGGTCGCGGCGGCGGCGATTGCCGCCGTGCGGGCGGTCGCCACCAGCGCCTGACCGGCGCGCAGTTCCCCGTCACGGGAACGTTGCAGATTGGCCGCCGCCGCGGCGGAGCCGCCGATCACCCCGCCCAGCAGGGCCATCCGCAGCAGGGTGCTGCAGGCCGTGTCGCTGGACTGCGCATAGGCCTCCGCCGGATAGGCCATGGCCATGGGGTAGGTCTGATCGTTCGGGTGGTTACTCATGACTGCCGCCCTGGGTTCCGGTCGCGTTCTCAGCCGCGGTTCGGGTGCGGCTCTTGACCTGATCGACCCCGGACTTGACGGCGTCGCGTGCCCGCACGCCGGTCTTGAACAGCGCGTTCTGAACCGAGTCATTGGTCAACAGCAGGACCACCGCCGCCCCGATCAGTGCGCCCTTCCAGAGTTCCTTGTCGTCCAAGTTGAGCATCTGCGACAGGCTGGAGAGCCCGTTGCCGCCCCCCGCGAGTTCTTCCATCAACTGGGACATGCCGGCCCCGCGGCCAGCCGCGGCGCCGGACCCCTGACCGGGCGCGTGTCCGCCCTGCGGGGCATAGCCCATGGGAGGCGGCGCGTAGGGTGGCGCCGGGGGATAGGCATAGGGCGGCCAGGGTGTCTGTGGCATTCCGTAGCTCCACTGGGCACCGGGATACCCATAGCCGGGCCACTGGGGACCCGGATCGGGCGCGGTCTGACCCTGATAGGGACCCATCCCGGGCGGTAGTTGTTGCCCTTGAGCCTGACCCCAGGGGGCCTGACCGCTAAACTGGCCGCCTGGACCTTGAGTCGCGGGGGGTACGCCGGCCTGGGTCGGGGCCTGCGCGGGTGGTGCATTTTGGCCCCATGGGGCGGTTCCAAGACCATTCCCGCTGCCGACGTCCTGACCGCCCATGGGGCCGAGCCCCACCGCGCCTTCGCCTTGGACCGGGCCGCCTCCTGATCCGTTTCCGCTCTCGCACATGATCGTTCTCCTGTGGTGAAAAAATGTTCGTCAGGTTCCGGTGAACAGGCTCAGGACCAAGGCGACTGCCATGTCCTCGTCGCCCAGGATCAGGGTCTCCCACCAGTCCGGGTCCAACCGTTCGGGGTCATAAGCGACAATCAGCGAGGCCGCCGCCGCGTTCAGTCTGATGCCGTTGATCCCGGGCACCATGTCGAGCCAGTCGACGGCCTGGGCAGGCGTCAACTCCTGGGTCGCGGCCCAGTCCTGGATGATCGGCCCCAGGCGCAGGCGGATCCGTCCGGGGATGTGATGGACGATGCTCAATCCCTCGCGGAGTTGAAGCAGGTCACTTAGGTCTGGAAGGTCGGTCATCCGCGGCCAGGTTTTTGTCGGGTGATTGAAGATGCAAATATGGTAATCATTCGCATTTAGATTGACAAGTGGATGAGACGCGTTATCATTCAATCCGACAATCGCACTTGCCAGCCAGCCGGGGATCACCCCCAAGCAAGCCGGAAAATATTAACTTTTTCAGAAGGCTAACGGCATAATGACCGATCTTGGTCCGTCGACTCCGACGCTTCACGGCGCCCCCGTGCGCATCCCCGAGCCGCCCCGCACCAGCCGGCGCAAGCTCTGGGAGATTCCTCACAAGTACCACTGTCCGGTGATCGGCACCTGTCTGGAGGTGGGCGAGTTGCGGCGCATCGCCGAGCGGGTGCGGATGGAAACCGATGAACCCTTGAGCGATTACGAGGTCCATCTGAACTTCGTCGGCGCCGCCGACAGTAAGAACACGCTTTCCGTTGCGACCCACAAGGTCCTGGAGCGCAAGTACGCCGCGGCCGTGGCCCGCTTCGCCAAGGTGCGTGAGCGCACCTTGCTCATCGCTTTGTGGCGCGAGGCGCTGGCCGACGGCGGCGTCCCCGGCGCGCTGTGGGCCGTGGTGACTCATGCCCGCGCCGACGCCGAACTGCTGGCCATGGCCTATGGCGACGTTCACATGCTGTCGCATCAGATCGGCGCCGGGCAGCGGGTGGATCTGGCCCGTCTGGCTCAGATCCGGACCGAACTGGCTGACTTGCAGGCCCGGCACGCGGCGACCCTGCGACGGCACGCCCGTGACCTGGCGACGCGCGATCGGGAGCTGGCCGCGTTGCGTGCCACGGTGGTCGAGATGGACGCATTGCGCGCCGAGTCGGCGCTGCTGCGCGAGCAAGTCACGGCGCTGGAATCCGGTCGGACCGTCGCCGACCTGCGGACCGCGTTGGCGGAACTGGAACAGCGCCAGGCGGGCCTGGAGCGCGAGCGGGTTCAGGCCGTGGCGCAAGCCGAGGACTGGCGGGATCAGTACGCGACGGCGGCGGCGCAAGCGGCCGAACTGAGCGCTAGTCTGGCCGAGCACCGCGCCGAGTTGCGGCTCTTGGAGGATCTCTTGCAGCAGGACCTGGCGCCCTGCGATGCCTGTACCGAGAACGCCTGCGGGGATGGTCCCGACTTGGGCGGTCGGCGGGTGCTCTGTGTCGGCGGCCGTCAGGCGCTGAGCGGACATTATCGGGCGCTGGTCGCCCGTCTCAACGGCGCGTTCGAACGTCACGACGGGGGCCTGGAGGACAGTTCCCAGCGCCTGACCGCGATGCTCGCGGCGGCCGACGCCGTGCTGTGCCCGGCCGACTGTGTCAGCCATGCCGCTTACTACCGAGTCAAGCGCTTTTGCAAGCGCCACGGTAAACCCTGTGTGCTATTGAGCAGTTCCGGCCTCTCGGCCTTCGCCAGGGGGCTGGAGACTTTGGCCTTACCGCCGACTGGCCGCCGGGAGTCGGGCAACCCCTGAACACCGATCATAATCGGTAACCAATCGGCATTTGTGATCTGCTTTCGGAGGCATCATGGAATTGAGGTTTTTCTTGATCGGTTCGGCCATGACGCTGGTAGGATGCGCTGCGTCCCAGAGCGACGGGATCGGTTCGTCGTCGACGCAGTCGGCAGCGCCGCGCGTTGCAGCCATTCCGTCCAGCGGCCGAACGACCTTGACCGGGACCGTCGAGCGGGTCTGGGAGGACGGCTTCCGCCTCAATACCGACAGCGGCGCCGTCAGGGTCGACTCCTGGGACCTCTTCGGCGATAACACCAGAGCCAAGGTGCTGGTCGGCACGCGGGTCAGCGTGACCGGTGAGATGTCGGGCGGCGAGTTCGATGCCAAGCGCATCTCGCCGATCGCCCGCTGATCGGACAGGTCGCCGTGGGCCGGCTCGACCCAGGGCGCATCCCCGATTCGGGCGACGTAGCGCCGGGCGCGCGCCTTCCGGTTCAGGACCAGCGGTACAGGTTGCGGTCGGCGGCATACAGCAGGTCTTTCTCGCCGCGTCGCCCTTCAAAAGCGGCGGCAAAGAAATCCCTGAGCGCCTGGTTCTGCTGCACGGGTTTACCGGTGAAATAGTTGTGTGAATTCTCGACCGCGGGGGCGTCGGTGGCATCAATGTAGTACGCATTGCCGGCATTGAGGTTGCGCACGTAACTCCCCAGCCGGTCCGACTGCTCGTCGCCGGGCTTGCGTCGTGACCAGGCCAGTGCATAATCATCCTCATTGATCAAAATATATAACCGGTTACGGACCTGGAGCAACTCCACCCAGTCCCGGTGGCCGGGGTTATTGGTGTCTGCCGCGAGCAGGGTGACATTGTCAAAGACCAGCGTTCGGGAAGCGGCGGAACTCGGTCTCGTGGCATATTTGAGAACATAGTTGCCCAGACTATGACAGGCCAGATTCAGCGTGATCCGGCATTCCTTCGCCACCTGTGCCGAGTAATCCTCGCGCGCCGCCGCGGCATTATCTTTAAATCTGGCATCCGCCTCTGTCCAGATGCGCTCCCGGATCGGGCGTGTGAGTAATTCGTGATAAAAGTTCACCTTCGCGATGCAGCTATTGAGCGCATCCATGGACGCGCGCGCGTCCTTCTTGTCATCCAGATAGGCGGTTGTTCCGGTGACGACCCCGCCGCCATTCGCGGGCCAGCTAAAGGGTATAACGACAACCTGGTATAGCGCCTCCAGTGCTTCCGCGGTATCGAGCACGTCGCCAATGTCGTTGTTGTACCCATGCACGTAGATCAGGATTTGGCGCTTCTCTTTGACTGCGCGCGCCAAGGTTTCGCAAGCGGCCCTCAGGCTCGCGTAGTACGGACCCTGAAAATCAGTCGGGAGTTTGAATTGCTTTCTGAGCTTTTTTACTTCTTGCGGATCGAGCTCATTCTGGAGTAGGGTGGTGTGGTAGCCCGCTCCATCCTTTAATACCTCAACCAATCTCAGTTCGTTCGGACCGGCCGGATTCGGGATTGATCCGAAAACCTCCAGCCCAGCCTCTGATTCGTCGATCACACGATTGGTAATGACGTACACGGTTGTTCTCCTCCTCGTTTTCAGTTCTTGAGCGCTGCGGGTGTGCCGCCGTAGGTTGCATCCCAATCCAGGATAGAACACTGCAACCCCTCAACGCTACTTCCAGTACCGCATCTTCCCCTCCGGCGTGTGACACCGCCCACCCCGCGGGCTGGTGCCGGTCAACCGAGACGAGATGCCCCCGACCCGGCCGGCAGTCCGCTGCGTTGGCCGCGCGCCGCGGTACCGCGTCATCGCCGGCGCGTCGATCCCGCGGCTACGTGGCCGTCCCTTCGACATCGACAATGATGCTCGCGGCCTGGTCGGGCTTCAGGTAGAGCCGCAGACCGTCCGCGCTGGTGACGACGATGCAGTCGCGGCCGTCCTCGTTGCCGACGGCAAGGTCGGGGCCGACATTCTCGAGCGTCAGGACGCTGCCGGGGCGGATGCCCAGCGCGGCGATCTGGTCGCGGGCGCTGTCACCGCCGAGGCGCGCGCGCGGGTTGACGCGCACAGCGGCGACCCCCGTCCGCGCCGCCAGCAGGGCCTGCAGATAGGCCAGGTCCAAGCAGGGGTGGGCGATCACCGGTCCGCGCAGCCGCAGCCGCCGCGGCTGCTCACTGACGACGTGAAAGACAGCGTTGGGGACAGGTCGACAGGTGCGGGTGGACAACGGTTGGACCTTCGTCAAGGGTTCAGCGCGCCGGTTGCGGAACCGGTGCGGTCGTCGGCGCCGCCCGGCGGGCGATGCGTCAGCAAGCGCGCGGAGTTGGTCAGAATGCCGGCGGTGTGCAGGATGTGGATCAGGCCGCCGAAAGCCGGCCCCAGCACACCCGCGGCGCCGAAGGCGATGCCGATCAGGTCGGTGCCGATGGCGATGCCGTAGTTCTGATCAGCGGTGCGCAGCGTCGCCCGGCTCAGCGCGCGCAGCGCCGCGAGCTTGCGGATATCGCTGTCGACAATGGCGATGTCCGCCACCTCCACGGCGACCTCCGAGCCGCCGGCACCCCGAGCACCATTTTCATCGCCGTTGATAAAAGCCAACCGCGCCCTCGCCGCAACGTGCCATCAGGTTTGAAACCACCAGGGCGTGGGTCGCTTTGTAGTCGGTAAAGAGCAGGCTTGAGCCTTGAGCGTCACATCCAGTGTCGGCGACCAATGGCCCAACCGTGCCGCCTCGGCCAATGCGATGCGCCGGGTGAGCACGGTCGTCTCGCAGGACTCGATCCCGTCGCCGAAGCTGACGATGACCGCTTGATCAGCCAACGGGGAGCAGCGGGACACCGCATGCCGGGGCCGCATCGGCCAACCGGCGGTCCAAGGTCGCGAGGTTCGCAGACAGACGTTTCGCCAGCGCCAGATGCAGCGCATCGCCGGCACGCAGGCCACCCGGACCCGCGATCATTACCGCCGCCGACCTGAAATCGGCTGGCTCGACCTCAACGAGGGTCAAGTTGGACGAGGTGAAGCGGTGGACTGTCGATAGCGCCTGCTGTCGCGTTGCGTGATCGATCGCGCCCGTACGCTCTTTGATGGCGCCCACGCTGCCATCTCCGTCAGGGTCCAGGCCGAAATGACCAGTCCACGAGTCGGTATCTGGGCAGATCATTGCCGAATAGCACCTCAGAGTCAGAACAACGCGGCGAGTTGCACCGCGCAGCCCGGCAGTCCGGGCAGGGCGATCGGGGCCTTGAGGTTGATCGGTCCTTGTTCCAGATAGGTCCCATTAGCGGGTCGGCTGAAACGCAGCACCTGACGGTGGGCAATATCCACCACCCACACCTCGGGGATGCCGTGGCGGGCGTAGAGCGGGACCTTGACGTTCAGGTCGTACTGGAGGCTGCTGTCGGCGACCTCGATCAGCAGCAGCACGTCGGCGGCCATCGGGTGGGCGTCGGTATAAAAGTCCGGGCGTGGGCGCAGGATTGCGATGTCGGGCTCGGGCTCGGAGCGGATGCCCAGCACGACCGGGTCCTGCACCGCGATGATGGCGTACTCGCCGACCGCGCCGGCGAGTATCCGATTCAAGTGCTTCACACGGCCCCCGTGGGGGCTGCCGATGGGTGGCAACGCGACAATCTCCCCTTCAATCAGTTCGACCCGGTCGTCCTCGTGCAAGATGCCGGTCTCGCCCATGCGTTGATAGTCATCGACGGTGAAGCGCCAGTAGTGAATTCGGGCGTGCGCGGTGGCAGACATGATCGGCTCCTGGCGGTCGGGTCGATGCCTGGGGTGACCGTCCAGGGACCATCCTAGGCGGGACGGGTGGATTCAGCAAGCCGATCAGAAGCAGCGCAAGGTGGACTCCGCCTGGACCTCCTTGAAGTGGGCGACGGTCTCCTTGGCCCAGGGGGCGCCCTTGTAGGCGGCGTTGCGGCCGACGCTCCAGTTGTTGCAGGCGCATCAGGGTCCCGACCGGAGCGGCCAGTTGCCCTCGGGTGTCCAGTAAACGGTCAGCCCCACCTCCGGACGCGGGACTCAGGGCCTGGATGCTGGTGTTTGCTGACGTGGCTAATCCTCGACGACGTGTCGCTCGCAGGCCGGTCGGCATTCGTCACCGGACGCTCGATCGGGCGAGCGTGTCACAACTGGTCCAGTGCCACTTCGACCTTGCGGGAACAGCCTGAATGACCTACAGTTCATCGGATGTAGAACGTCCTACAAAGGTAATCCAATGCATGAAGTTGTCTCCATCCGCGAAGCCAATCAACATCTTTCGCGTTACCTGGAACGGGTCGAGCAGGGGGCCGAGATCATCATCACCCGGCGCGGCAAGCCCATCGCACGCGTGATGCCCATTGAGGCCCAACCCCGCCTATCCGATGCCCAGCGCGCCGCCCGTGAGCGCCTGCGCGAGCGCATGAGTCGCGGCTATGCGCTTGGCGGAGCGCGCGTCGACCGCGAGGTCCTCCATGAGCGCGATCGATGCCATGAGCCTGATCGATGCAGGCACAGCGCTTCAGCGTCGACACCAACATCCTGATCTACAGCATCGACCAGGATGCGGGCACGCGGCATGTGCATGCGCGGGCCGTGATGGACAGGCTGCCCGACGCGGATTGCGTGCTGACCCTTCAGGCGCTCGCCGAGTTCTTCCATGCCGTCACGCGCAAGAACAAAATGCCGGCGGACGAAGCTGCCGCCATGGTGCATGACTGGATGGAGCTTTTTCCCGTGGCCGTTGCCGATGGTCGCACCTTGGCCGGGGCTATCCGCTTGAAAGAAAGGGAGAGTTTTGCCTTCTGGGATGCCATGTTGGTCGAGGTGGCCAGGGCTTCAGGGGTCACCCGTCTGCTTTCGGAAGACATGCAGGACGGCCGCAAGGTCGGTGCGCTACGTCTGGAAAACCCGTTCAAGGAGGGTTTCGACCTGGGTCTCGATTGACCGGGATCGGTCAGCCCCTCTCTGGCTGGCGGCCGTTCGGCAATTGGTCCCGGGTCTTGGACCATGCCGACGGCGATTACCTCCCACGAATTAAGTATTCTGTCCCCGGAACTCCGCTTCTCGACGACCGTCTCGTGCCAGGCGTCGCGCAGTAGCGGCAGCGCGGCGACCAGCGCGACGAGGCCGGTCAGACTCAGCGCACCGCCGGCGAGCGGACTTTTGAGAACCAGGCTGCGCACCAGCGCGAACGCGAGATAGCCGGTCAGCAGCACGAAGCCCAGGACCCGCATCGGCCAGGGACTGCGGCCGGAACGCGCCGTCGGCGGCGCGGCGCGGCAGGCCCGGCACGCCACGGTTGCGGTTTGCGGCCGCGGCGGCGGATTCGGGCACAGGGCCGCCGCCGGGCGGGGGACCGCTTGCCCCAACAGCGTTTCCAAGGCCGCCGCGATGCGCTCGCGGGCGTCGGGGTCGCCGCACGCCCAGCACACCAGCAGCGAACCGCAGGCCGAGTTGATCCTGATCCGCAGTACACCCTCGGTCCCGCTCAGCGCGCGGTGCACCGCGTCCGCCAACCGCCGATCATGGCGCAACGCGGGAACGCCGAGACGCAGCCGCCCAGGGATGCTGTGACGGACCTCGATCATCGCTTGACACTCCGGCGCGTTCACGCAAATGCGAGCCTCAATGGGATAGCCGCGCGGACGGCGCCGCGCCGTCCGGCGGCCATGCGGTCAGGGGATCAGTGGCCAGCGCCAGGCCGGCTTCCAGGCCCAGTCCGGTGAGCAGATTCAGCACCCCGGCGGGCAGCGCGGCGGCGGCCAGTCCGAGCCGGGCGAGCAGCCGCACCGGCAGCCGGCGCGCCTCGCAATAGAGCAGCAGCACCACCGCTACATGACCGTCGCCGAGCAGCGGCGCCAGGCACTCCCAGGCCGTGTCGGGGTCGGCGTCGGCACAGCGCGCCAACCGCAGTACCGCGGGTGCGCGGGGGACCGCCTGATCGGCGGGTGCCGGGCCTAAGACCGGGCACCCCGTTGCTGCACCGGCGGACGCCGCCCGCGGGTGAGCGGGATTGACTCCGCCGCGTCCCACCGCGGGGCCGGGGCAGCGGGGCGGAGGCTCGGTCCGGTCCCAGGCCTCGGCGAACGTCAGCACCGGGGTATGCAAGGCAACCGCCCGCGGGACCTCGGCTAAGGCCGCGGTACGTCCGTCCGCGCCCAAGCGCCGCCAGGGGCGCAGTGCCGCGGCCGCGGCGGCCGCGGCGTGCGCCACATCCGCTGCTTCGGCCCGCGCCACCCGGCCTGCCCGGCCGGAACCCGGTGCCGCCATGCTCAGCCAGCGCCCGCCGACGGGCGGCGCCCAGCGGCCGGCGATGAAGTTCTCGAACATGAAGGGGGGCAGGGCCAGCGGCGAGCACATAAGGAATTACAGCACAAAAATAATAATAAGACTCATTCGTATTATTGTCCGGTTCTTGGCGATCGTCAAGTCTGTGTCAAGGGCGGCGGCCCTGGTGTCTCGGTCTGCATTGCGAATGAGAACGCTTCGCAGTAAACTTGGAGTCTTTCCGGTAACCGCTGCGTCGAGACAGTCGCTATGATCGAGAATCGCCATCACGTACCGGGCCGCGTGCGGCTTCGGATCAGGGCCATCGGACGGGAACCCGCGCTCGCGGCGCGGCTGGTGACCGCCCTGCAGGCCGAGCAGTGGGTGCGCGAGGTCCGCGCCAATCCGGCCTGCGCGAGCATCGTGATCGGTTACGAGCCGGCGCGGCTGGATGCCGCGGAGCTGAACACCCGGCTGCGCCGACTGTTGGAGCGCACCGCTCGCCGCTGCATCAACCGCACCGGCCAGGGGGCGCGCCGCTGCCCGTAGACCAGGCGCGGCGCCGCCGCGACGCTCCGCGGAGCGCCCCCGCCGCGCAACCGGCACGGCGCGCCGGTCGCCGGACTGCGGCTTGCCGGCCCCCCTGTGCCGACTCAACGCCTGGGTGATCTCCTCAATGATGCGCACGACCTGGCGCTGCTGGTGGCAGGGATTCGCGACCCCGCGAACGGCCCCGCGGGTTCGGCGCTCGTTCGCGCGCGCTGCCCGCCCCCCCGGCGAAGCGCGGGCTGCCCGGCGCCTTGTTGCGCTAACCCGGCGGGTCGGCGAGAGCGCCGTGGGCCTTGCTCATGGAATCAGCCACCGCGCGATCTGCGCGGTCGTTGGTCCGCACAGCGGACCCTACGGATCACGGTAGGGTCCGCTGTGCGGACCACCGCTGTGCGGACCACCGCTGTGCGGACCACCGCCGTGCGGCGGAAGCCGCGGCGGCGGCCATCTCGGCGCCAGCGCCCGCAATGGCCGCCGACGCCTGGGGTGTTGCCAACATCAGCAGGGCCAAGACGATGGCGGCGCTGAGCACGGCCGGACCGATCGAGTGGACGAAGCGCCGCGCGCGTGCGCGATGCCTGTCGGCCGCGCGGCTGGCGAGTGTCTCTGCGGGTGTCATGGGATACCTCCGTGGGGCTTTCCGAAACAACAGCGCCCGCGCGCGGGCACATTCGAGCCGCAAGCGGCGCTCACCCCGCCACGCGCTCCAGCGCGAGCGCGAAGGCGGCGAGCCCGGAATGCGGCACCAGGACATGCGGCTTCGCATGGTGTTTGCAGTAACGCTTGGTGCGGTAATACGCGGCGTGGCTGATGTAATCGGTCGCGCAGATGACCGCGTCCGCGCCGGCCAGCAGCGCCTCCAGTCGGCGGTCGCAGTCCTCCAGACCGCCGTCGTGGTGATCGAAGCGGCCATTCGAATCCGCGACCAGGCGGGCGAGGTGCTGCACCTGGGGCCGCCGCCCGCCGACACACAGGATCAGGCGGCCGGCCAGATCGCGGCCGGCCTGATCGCAGCCGCACCCGGCGTTGGGGCAGTCCGCGCAGGGATTGGTGCCGGAATCCGCCAAGGCCGCGGCCAGCAGGCGCTCGAGAGCGGCGCTTTCCGCGGTCTTTTCGGCGAGCTGTTGCTCGCCGATCCCGGCGCGCGTGAGCGCCTGGGTCGCGGCATCCCGTGCCCGGACGGCGTCGGCCTCGGCGGCGGCGCGGCGTTGGTCAGCCAAGGCCAAGGCGCTTTCCAGCGCGGCGATCCGTTGCGCCGAGTCGTTCGCCGCCAGTTCGGTCTCCAGGGCGGCGATCCGGGCGGCGCGCACGTGCTCGCGCTCCAGGCTGACGGCCAGCGCCGCCTCGCGTTCGGCCAAGATCCGCTCCAGGTCGTGAATCAGCGCCTCGCGCTCCTCGCTCTGGCGGCGCGTGCGCGCATAGAGCGCATCGAAGTCGCGGCGCAGTTCCGCGACCTCCAGGCAGGTGCCGATCACCGGGCAATGGAATTCCGGCGGGATCTCCCACAGCTTGCGGCGGGCACGCCGGGGCAGCGGGCGCGGGTGCTCGTCCGCGGTCGAGTCCACCGCGCGCGGTGGCGCATTGGTCGGCACGACCTCCGGCACCCAGGCCCCGACGAGACCGGGCGACACCGCGCTCGCGCCCTGGGATGCGGCGGCGTGGGGGAGGTCCAGCGCGAGCGCGGGGCGGCGCGCAAGGATCTCAGCCACCGCTTCAGCCGCTGCCGGGTCCGCCGTCTCCTCCTGATCCGACGCGTGCCGTTGGCCGCATGCGCAGGCCTGGTTGGGATGGCCGCCGGTCCCGTCGGCCCGGCTGTGCCGCCCCGGATCGACGGCGTCCCGTTCGCCCTTGGCGCTCAACATGGTCTGGCCCTCTTCAATCGAGCAGCGCGTTGATCAGGACGCGCCACAGTGGCGACTCCTGACCCGCGCGCGTCGGCACGGCGTCGAGCAACGCCAGAGCCTGGCCGTCCTCGTCGTAGAGCCGCAATTGCCGACGCGGAGCGGCCCCCGGGTCCTGGTCCTGGATCAGCACCCAGGCGGAATCGACGGCGCCGGGGTCGAGTTCGAAACACGTGTCATCGCCCAACAGGCGCATCCGGCCCTGCGCGCGCCGCATGCTGTTAAATACATCGGTCAAACCATGGACTACGCCCGCATTGCCGGTGGTGACCCGCACCGGAACGGACTGTTCGGTCAAGGCCTCCAGGAAGTAGGGGACGACCGCGGGGTCGATCGCGATGGCCCGGCCGCGCCCGCGCAGTCGGGCATCGTCCAACCGCAGCCAGCCGCACAGCTCGGCGATGTCGGCGAAATCGGGCGCGGCCGGATCGCTCGGACGGGCCAGCGCCTGCCAGCGGACCCGGCGGACCTCGACCGGATGGGGCGTGCGGGCGACGGAGCCCAGCCGCTCGTCAGGCTCCGCCGGGTGCGTCAGGTCGTGGACACCGGCGGGGATCGCCGGTCCCTGATCCGCGCCATAGGTCCCCAGCAGTGCGCGCAGACCGAAGTTCGCGCTGTCCTTGGCCAGGTTGAGCGTCAGCAGGGGAGCGCCGAACGCATCTTCCATCCGCAATCCCCGCGGTGGACCAAAATCGGGATGCATCGTCGCGGCTGTCGATGCAGGCTCGGGGCGGAGCGCATACAGGCGGTCGAGGAAGAGGCCGAGCATCAGCCGCCGATCGCGGGCCACCGCCACCGCGTCGCCGACGCGGATCGCGGGGAGGGCGCCGAAGTGCGCCAGCCGCACCTGTGCGGTGCCGGACTCGATCCGGACCGGACCCAGACACCCCAGGTCCCACAGAATCTCGGCCCAATGCCCGGCATAGCGAACCGCGGGCGGCGGCACCGGGGACGCCTCCGGCAAGACGCGGGCCGTCCGTTCGGGACGGGGGCTCCCGAAGGCCGACGCAAGCGCGATGACTGAACGCATAGTTCGATGCTCCGATGGATTGACGGACGTGGCGCAGGGCGCGGGCGGTTGGCTCAGGTCCCGGCGCTGCCGTGCTGCGCGGCCAGCCAACGCCAATGGACCGCCAGCCGCTGATAGGCGCAGAAGAGCGCCGGATCGTCGTTCTCCGGATGCAGGCACAGGGCCTCGATATGACGGACGACCGACTGAGCCAGCGCCGCGGAGCGGGCGCGCACATACTCCCGGATCAGCGCGCTGACTCGCCGTTCCAGTGTCTGCGGCTCGATCAGGGTCAGGTCCGACGCCAGCGCATCGGCCAGGTCCGGCGCGGCGAGCGGCAATGAAGGGTCGGAGGCTTCCAACAGGATGCTGCGGTCGATGCTGATCATGGCGCGGGTCTCCTCAAGTGTGGACTGACATAATCGCAAATAAGAACTGTTCGCATTCATAGTAGGAGGCGTGGAGCACGCTGTCAAGGTGCCGGTGCATTCCCGCGCAAGTCCAATTACGGGCGGCATCGCGCGGCCCTTGGTGTGATACGGCGCGCGCGACCGCCGGGGTCCCCGACACCGCGCGGTGCGCCTTATCCACCTGATCGCGGGGCCGGTTTCTTAGGGTCGATCTGCGCAGCGCATCCACCATCAGCCTTGCCGCCGGCGGTGGCCACTTGACGGCCGCCGCGGACAAGAAATAGAATGCGAATCGTTATTATTACGAATGGGTAACGACTGTGGCGCCTTTTCCGCATCCTTGCGAGCCCCGGCGGTCCGCGGCCTCGCCGGACGCCCCCGCGGCGGACACCGGTCCGGGCCGGCCGCGCGGTGCGGCCGACACCGACCGGGCCGGGCCGGCCCAACCTCCGACCGTCCGGTGCCCGCGCCGCGCCGCGCCGGGTCGGGCCGACACCCCGTCCGGGCGGCACTGCTGGCACTGCTGTGCGGGCTCGCCGACGGCGCGGGCGCCGCGGCCGACAGCCGGGGCGGGGTGGCGGTGCAGGCCGGTACCGCCCCGGGGGGCACGCTGCTGACCGTCGCCGTGCTGCCGGATGAGCAAACCCCGTTGCTGCGCCTGCCGCCGACGCTGTCCGCGGCGGCCGGCGGGAGGAGGGGGCAGCGCCTGTTCGCCGCCGACTGGCTGCGCGACCCGCCGCGGCCCGCGGTTCTGGACCCCGACTTCGACCGCGCGGGCTGCCTGGCCTGTCATCGGGAAGGGCTGGCGGGCGCCGCCGCGGCGCCCGCCCCGGAGCCCATCGTGCGGCTGTTGCGGGTCGCGGATCGCGCCCGTTTCGGCGGCCAGCTCAGCAGCGCGGCCCTACCGGGCCGGCCGCCCCAGGGCCGGCTCGTGCTGCCCTGGGAGGAGCACGGCGGGCAGTTCGCCGACGGCACCCCCTATCGGCTGCGCCGACCCCTGATCAGCGTGCGGCTCGGCGACGGCGACGACGACGGCGCCCTGGGTCCGGTTGGCCTGCGCATGCCCCCCGCGCTCTTCGGCTGGGGGCTCCTGGAGGCCGTCGACGAGACCGTGTTGAACACCTTGGCCGACCCCGATGACCGCGACGGCAACGGCATCAGCGGCCGCGTCAACCGGGTGCCGGACCTGACCACGGGCCGGCCGCGGGCCGGCCGCTTCGGCTGGAAAGCGGAGCAGCCCAGCCTGCTGCAGCAGACCGCCGCCGCCCTGCACAACGACATGGGCATTACCACGTCCCTGTTCCCCGACCCCGCCTGCGGCGCGTCGCGCGCGGCCTGCCTGCCGGAACTCGGCGACGCCGACCTGGCGCTCCTGGTCGAGCATCAGCGTTGGTTGGGCGTCCCGGAGCGCCGCCGCCCCGAGGCGCCGCAGGTGCTGCGGGGTCAGACCCTGTTTGATGAGATCGGCTGCGGCGCCTGCCATTTGCGGGTCGTCATGACCGGGCGGGACGCCGCGCCGGGGCTCGCCGACCAGATCATCTGGCCCTACAGCGACCTCCTGCTGCACGACCTGGGAGCGGACCTGGCCGACCCGGCGAGCGGCCCCGCGGACACCATGGCCCGCGAATGGCGCACCGCGCCCCTCTGGGGCATCGGTCTGCTCCAGGAGCGCCTGCCCGCCCGCGGACTGCTGCACGACGGCCGCGCCCGCAACCTGCTGGAGGCGATCCTCTGGCACGGCGGCGAGGCGGCGCCGGCCCGCGACCGCGTCAAGGCGCTCGACCGCACCCGGCGGGCCGCCCTGCTCGCTTTCCTGGAGTCCCTGTGAGCGCGCGGCGCGGCCCGCCGGGACCGCCCCGATTCCCCATAACCCACCCGTCAACCCAACGCCCGAACCGCAGGAGATGCCCGTGCCGAAGTCGATCCGCGCCCTATCGGACATCACGTCCGAAACCACGTCCGCCACCCCTCCGACACCTGGCCCGAAGGCCGTGCGGACGCCGTGCCCACCTCCTGTCGCCCTTTCATCGCGAGCGGCGCCGCGCCGCTGCGCACCGGGCTCGCGCTGGCGCTGCTGGCCCTTGCGGTCGGCGCCCCGACCGCCCGCGCCGACCTCACACTCGCCGCCCAGAGCGGCTGTCTGGCCTGTCATCAAGTGGACAGCAAGATCCTCGGCCCGGCCTACAAGGACGTCGCGGCCAAATACCGGGGCGACGCCGCCGCGGCGGCCATGCTCGACTGTCGATGAAGGCGACTACCCGGCCGCGCTGAAAAAATTCCTGCCTGAACTGGAGCAGAGGGATCTCACGGGCACCCGGGTCGCCCTGTTCGGCCTGGGTGATCAGGTCGAATACTCAATGGAGTTCGCCGATGCGCTCGGCATGCTCCACGAGCAACTGGAGACGCGCGGCGCCGAACTGGTCGGTTATTGGCCGACCGCGGGCTACGCCTATGAATTCTCCAAGGCCGATCTGGGCGACGGCCGTTTCTGTGGGTTGGTGCTCGATCAGGACAACCAACCCGAGCAGACCCCGCGGCGCCTCGCCGCCTGGATCGCCGAGATTCGTCCTGGCCTATTGGCGGCCGACTGAGGCCGCGCGGATTCCCCTGTGGCGACGATGCCGACGTGCGTGCGCCGTGCCGATGCCGGGCCGGATCGAATGCAGGTGCGACTTTGGTTGCACCTATCTGGCGGCCTCGATCATCATTCCGGCCGGCCACGCCGGTCCGTACGGCGGACCTTAGCGTCCGGATACGATCGAAACGGCAGGTCAACCTGGTCACCGTCATTGATTGCGCGGGCGGCACCTAAGGGAGAAGATTTAGGCGAATGGGACGGTCAGCGCAATACCAACCAACCCCAATCGCCATTCGTGAGCGTCGGCTGGCTAATTCCTCGTGTCTGCGAGGCGGCATCGTGCGGGACGACACCTGGCTGGCAGATGACCGTGCTTGCATGCTTGCGGCACGTCTCACCGCGCAAGAATAATAACGAATCTCGTTCGCATTAGCAGCGTCCCATCCCCCACAGGAGTTCGGCATACCGATCGGTATGGGTGTGCAGGTGGCAGCGGATGCGCCGTCCCTCGTGCTCCAGTTCCTTGAGAAGCTCCAGCCAGTCCTTCCGCTCTTCGGTGGACCAGACCTTGGCGTGGCCGGGATCGCAGCGGCGGAGCGGCTCACAAACGAAGACCCCCGGCAGTGCCGGGGGTCTCTTGGGGGTCTTCTCTGATGGGTGATGATGCGGAAGCACCATCAAGAACCGCGATGCTGCCGCAGCGGCACACCGGGGTCGGGCGTCCGCGCGATACGCCTACCGCGGAACGGCCTTGGTGTCGACCGGATCATCGAGCAGTTGACCGAACAGGGTCAGGTGCATCAGCCGATACACGTCGATGTTGTCGAAGCCCGTGGAGAACTGCTCGCGCAGGAGTTGGGCGTTGAGGCCGTCGGCCCGGCTCAGGATGGCGCCGGCATAGTCGCCGGTGCCGACCCAGGTGATGCCGAACTCCATGGTCTGACCGAGTGCGTCCGGCTCGGACAGGAACATCCGGGTGCCGCCCGGGGCTTCGCCGCCTTGACCGCGGCCTTCGCGTCCATCGGCGAGGTTCGCGATGTCGGCGGATCCGCTCGCCGGGTTGACGGCGAAGCGCAGGTTGGTCGCATTGACCTCCCCCGCCTCCGGCACGACCGCGTTGCGGTACGGGGCGGTGACCTGGAGCCCGCCGGCGTCGCTGTCGGCGGCCGTGAGGATCAGGGTGCGCGGGTGCTGCGCCACGTAGGCGCGCGCGCTGCCAATGGCCCGATCGGTATCGGCGAGTGCCTGGAGCAGTCCGATGGCGTTGTCGTTGTTGCCGAAGTTGTCGTTGGCTTCCTGCTCGGCGACCAGGAAGAACCGGCCGTCGCCCGCCGCGCCCGCGTGCCGCGCGGCGCGGTCGAGGATGTCGATCGCCACCGCGGTCATCTCGGTGAAGGTGGGCGGATTGTGGCCGGCCTGCCCAGGGACATCGCCCCACAGGATGAGCCGGCTGGCCTTGGAGCGAAAGCCCGGGGGCGCGGGGACGGGGGCATCGCGGGGACCGACATGATTGACCGGATCCTTGGTCACTTTGCCGCGGGCGATCAGGTCCTCTTCGTTGCGGTCGTTGAAGGTGTCCTGATAGGCGAACAGTCCGAGGACATGGGGGGCGTAGTCCGCCTGTGCGGCAAGCGCGGTCTTGAGGGCCTCGAACTCCGCGCGGGTCTTGACCACGATCCAGTCGTCCCGGCGCGCCGGATCGTTGCTCAGGTCACCCGAGCCGTTGTCGTTCCAGTCGAGTTCCAAGTCGAGAGCGTCGCCGCGCAGGCTTTGCTGCGCGTTCAGCGGCTGCTTGCGCTCCTCGTTGTGATTGCGATGGACCAGCGCCGTGCCGGCCGGTCGGGTGTCCGCCTCGCCGCCGCCCAGGATCACCCAGGGCGGGGTGTCCGTGACGCCCGGGCGGCCCTGAATCATCTGGCGGGTGATCTCCTGCCAGTCGTCGCGGTTGCCGACCTCGGCGAGAAAGACGCCGGTTCCCGGCTCGCCGATGTGTCCATCATTGACCAGGCCGACCGGAATCCCCGCATTGGCCGCCTCGCGCATAAGCGAGCCCGGATAGCCCGAAAGACCCTTGATGAACACGGCACTGTCGCCCTGGCCGTTCTTGCCGAATGACCCGAGGCCGTCGACCCGGTAGCCGAAGGCGTGAGTGGTGGCGCCGCCGTTGGAGGTCCCGATCAAGTTGTTCAGCATGTGACCGCGATAGGGCGCGATCTGCGGCAGCCGATCCCAATTGAGGTGGCTGTCCGGACCCGCGAAATACATGCGTGCCGCGGACCAGTGGTTGGCGCCGGTACCGTCCGGGTGGAAGAAGATGACGCTGCCGGTCGGCAAGCGCGTCTGCGCAGTGGCGGTATCCGCCGCGGCGGCCCCGCCGCCGACGGCCAGTGCGACGGCGAATGCGATGATGTGGTGGTGTGCAGCATGCGTGATGCGCATCGATTGCTCCTCTTGAACTGGGGTGACGACGGCGCTTGGACCGTCGGGCGGTCGGCCGGAGCATAGAGCCTAGCCGGGGACTGTGACCCTTGCGTGAAGAAGACGGAGACCCCCGCGGCAGTCCGCGGTGCGCTAGGATGCGCCGGACGTTCAAGCCGCCTGAGGAGTTCCGGATCCCTTGACCAACCGCCCCGACCCCGACCCGGCTGTCGCTTGCGCGCAGCCCCAGGGCTGGCAGGCCCGACTCGAACTCGGGTTTGCCGAGGGGGCCGGTCGGACCCGGCTCGCCCATAAACGCCAGTTTGGCCCGCTCACGGTCCAGCGTCCCTTTTATCCGGAGGGCGGGGTCTGCCACTGCTACCTATTGCACCCGCCCGGCGGCGTGGTGGGCGGGGACCGGCTGGACGTCGCGGTCCAGGTGGGGGAGGGCGCCCATGCGCTCATCACCACCCCGGGTGCGGCCAAGTTTTACCGCAGCGCCGGCCCGCGGGCGGAGCAGGTCCAGCGCTTGATGGTGGCCGCGGGCGGGGTGCTGGAGTGGTTTCCGCAAGAGAACATCCTGTTTCCCGGTGCCAACCTGCGTCTGCATACGGCGGTCGAGTTGGCCGCGGGCGCCCGTTTCCTGGGCTGGGAGATCCACTGTCTGGGCCGGCCCGCGGTGGCTGAGCGCTTCGCCGCCGGGCAGGCGGATTTGCGTCTCGACGTACGGCGCGACGGCGTGCCGCTGCTCTTGGAGCGGTTGTGGTTGGACCATGGGGCAGGGCTCGACGGCCCCACGGGTCTGCGCGGCTACCCGCTCACCGCCACCTTGTTGGCGACCGGCGCCGCTGCTGACGACCTGGCCGCGGTGCGCACTCACGCAGGTGCGGCGGAAATTCTGTGGGGCGCGACCCTGGTCGGCGACCTGCTCGTCGTGCGCGCCCTCGCTCAGGGCAGCGAGGCAGTGCACCGGCTCTTCACCGCCTTATGGGGTTTGCTGCGGCCCCGATTGATCGGCCGCCCGGCCTGTGCGCCGCGGATCTGGTCGACTTGAGCGTCGCTGACGGGTTTCGCTGCGCTGAAAATGTTGCGACTGAGACATCTTCATTTCCGGTAGCTAAGGCGATTTCCGACAATTTGGATACCGGCCAATGTCGGTGCGACTTCAGTCGCACCTGCGTCCGAATCGGTGCGACTGAAGTCGCACCTACATCAGAGTTCAGTGGTGGGTGGTATCCGGTGTTCCGGAAATCACCTAGCTTGTCTTGAATCGGATCTCCACTGTGGCTCCAAGTGCCGCAGCGGCTAGTTTCAGCGACTTCAATGTCAGGTTAGAGCCCGTTTTTTCCATACGTTGATACGCTTGGTAGGACTTGCCAAGCGTAGTTGCTACCTGCACTAACGATTTCTGCTGTTGCATACGCAGGGTGTGAAGCATGACTGGCGCGGCAACCTCAGGGCTCACCGCAATACCGATTTCGCCTTCCTGCATTTGCGAGGGAAGGGTGACTTCCTGATCGTGAGCTGCCATGGCATTCAGAACGCCATCCAATGCCTCCCGAGCGTTAAAGATTGCTTCCTCTTCGGTGTCACCCCAACTAAAGACATTATCCAAGTCCCGAAAGGTCACAACAATGCCGTCCTCGTCGTGCGACAAGGTTGCTCCGTAGATCAGTTCCAATGTATCAACCATGCTTGTCATGCCCTACCTCATATGTCATCGGCGGCCTTGATCCTAAACCCGGCCACCGCGCGATCTGCACGGTCGCCGGTCCGCACAGCGGACCCTAC